>Ga0228535_1001585_pt1 | contig 32349 bp, 27 predicted proteins | sample SJ1metagenome_FD_168457 | JGI IMG/M metagenome (GOLD analysis project Ga0228535, IMG submission 168457) | Enriched culture of PCE-dechlorinating microbial communities from Ithaca, New York, USA - SJ1 | ecosystem: Engineered > Modeled > Simulated communities (microbial... > Unclassified | place...
GATGACTCCTGAACCTACCGAAGAGGTCACTCCAGAGCCTACGATGACTCCTGAACCTACCGAAGAGGTCACTCCAGAGCCTACGATGACTCCTGAACCTACCGAAGAGGTCACTCCAGAGCCTACGATGACTCCTGAACCTACCGAAGAGGTCACTCCAGAGCCTACGTTGACTCCTGAACCTACCGAAGAGGTCACTCCAGAGCCTACGTTGACTCCTGAACCTACCGAAGAGGTCACTCCAGAGCCTACGTTGACTCCTGAACCTACCGAAGAGGTCACTCCAGAGCCTACGATGACTCCTGAACCTACCGAAGAGGTCACTCCAGAGCCTACGTTGACTCCTGAACCTACCGAAGAGGTCACTCCAGAGCCTACGTTGACTCCTGAACCTACCGAAGAGGTCACTCCAGAGCCTACGTTGACTCCTGAACCTACCGAAGAAGTTACTCCGGAAATCCAACCAATAATTACTCCAAAACCTGATGAAGGATTAATAAGTAAAATTCCTGAAGAACCCTCTCAAATTGAACCAATAAAAATTTATAATGGTTCGATTAACCTCCTGGAACAGCCTGAGAATATTGAAGTATACATTAATGGAGAACCACAGGGAGTGACTCCCTTACTGATAACCGGGGTAGATCCAGGGAAATATCTTCTCACCTTTGAACATGAAGATGGATATGAAGACCAGGTTGTTGAGGTTCCAGATACCGGTGGAGAAGTAAAACCGAAAAGAACTGAACCTGTCTATAAGATAGCAGTCCTGGCAGGAGAAAAAGAGCCATGTAAAGATTGCTGCACGATTCAGGAAGTTCATGCAAAAACCTCTCAAATGGATTATTCAGAGGTATTTAAAATAAGTACCGTGGCAATGAAACCTGATGAGTCTGGCAGCATTCCATATACATTGTATTGGAATGGAAAACCCTGGTACAGGGGTACTTTGAAACCTGATGAGGATGAAAAAGCAGAAGGCTGCGAAAACTGTGTCATTATGGAAGATTATATCCGAGAAGTAGCCCCACCTGGAACTTTCGAATTAAAGTTGGATGATGGCCGGTTATGTACTTCTTCAGATAATATGGGTAGGTTGACCTTCTTTGGGATTGAAGGGATTCCTCTTCCCTCCTCTTCTTAAAGAGAGAAAAATTCTAATTCTAATTTAATAATTTGATGATACTCATCTGGAAAAACCAGGTACCTAACTAGAAAAAACCGGATATAGAATTTTTATATTGTCTCGTTCTTTCCTTTTTCTTTCTAATATCTCCCTGACCTGGGCCATCCGCCGGTCCATACATTCATCTTCTGACATTGACTCGTCAGGTATGCAGGATGGATTCACATATTCCAACATCTGGGTGATTGCTTTTATCTGCCTCCCAACACGAATCCAGGAAGTACATATATCCGGAGAGACGCCCTGTAATCGTGCAGCATTTGCGTTTGCTATAAGGGGATCATACCAGTCAAAGAATTCATCTATTGCATCACAGAATTCTGTATCTACAAATGGTTTTTCGACAAAACCGGCAAGATATTCACCATACCTGATGACCTCGTCGATATTGAGTTTTTTCGCCGATGCCATTATAACAGGTGTTTCTCTGCCATTTGAGAAAGTTCGGAGATGAGCTAAGGTATCCCATCCATCAACAGGGTCCATCATGATATCAAGGAGAACCAGATCATATGGTTCTCGTTTCAGTCTCATTATCCCTTTCGCTGGATCTTCCTCTGGAACACACCGATACCCGCAAGAGGTCAGCGCTCGTGTCATTGCCTCTCTGAATACCGCTTCGTCATCGATAATGAGTATTTTCTTAGGGTTTTTCCCCATGAGATGTCCCTTACTTTATCCTTATGGAGATTGATAATATTAATATTGTGGGTATGGATAACTAGTGATAATCCGGACGTTTATCAATGTATCTATTAATGTCCGTCTTTACTAGCTATTTGTCCTTATCTCCAATATTTGAGGTCATACATCCTTTTGCGATGGAAATGGAAGAATTGGGAGAAAGGGAGGATACCAGAGGTCTACCAGTTTACCCGGTTTATGAAAATCACAGAATCTGAAGAGAACTGAGAGTTGGTTGTACCTATCCTACTCCCCTTCATAAAAAAACCTTTATATCAATATTTTGGGTTTTTTTGAAAATGTACCCTATTTTATGATATTTAGTGGATCCGTTCTCTTTAGAAAAAATATGAATGGCTTACAATAACTATATATAGAATTACAAATCAATAACAAAGAGATCATGATTATGAACTTCAACAATTTTACACTCAAATCACAGGAAGCAATTCAGAAAGCGATGGATATCGCTTCTGGTAAACAGAACCAGGCGATAGAACCTGCTCATATTCTCAAAGGGATGCTTATTGTAGATGAGAATGTCATCCCCTACCTCCTCAAAAAACTCAATGTCAATCTTGACCGGTTAAACCAGGTTCTGGATCGAAATATTGAGGCATTACCAAAAATTACTGGAGGGGAACAGTACCTTTCACACGATTCATCAAAAGCCCTCCAGAAAGCGAGTGGATATGCCCAGGAATTGAAGGATGATTTCGTCTCGATTGAACATCTCCTTCTCGGTATTCTCTCGGTGAATGAGCCAACTTCGCGACTGCTCAAAGAATTTGGCGTGACTGAAAAGGATCTGAAAGAGGCTATCCGAATTTTGAGAAAAGGGTCCACGGTTAGCAGCCAGACTGCAGAAGAGACCTATAATGCCTTAAATCAGTTTGCACGGAATCTGAATGAACTTGCATTCTCCGGAAAACTCGATCCGGTCATTGGCCGGGATGATGAGATCAGAAGGGTCTTACAGATCCTATCACGGAGAACAAAGAATAATCCGATACTGATCGGTGAGCCTGGTGTTGGAAAGACTGCGATTGCAGAAGGTCTTGCACACCGGATTATTGACGGTGATGTTCCTGATAACCTGAAGACGAAGCAGATCTTCTCCCTTGACATGGGTGCCCTGATTGCCGGAGCGAAATACAAGGGAGAATTTGAGGAACGGCTCAAGAGTGTTGTAAAAGAGGTTGTCTCATCAGACGGCGAGATCATTCTCTTCATTGATGAGATTCACACCCTTGTCGGAGCCGGGGCTGGTGAAGGGGCGATGGATGCCGCCAATATTTTAAAACCAGCTCTTTCCAGGGGGGAGCTGCATGTTATCGGTGCAACCACGTTAAAGGAATACCAGAAGTACTTCGAGAAAGATAAAGCCTTGGAACGACGGTTCCAGCCGGTTATGGTAAATGAGCCTGATACCCTGGATGCGATCTCCATCCTCCGTGGTATTAAAGAGAAATATGAGACACATCACCATGTAAGGATCAAGGATGAAGCCATAATTGCAGCCGTTGAACTCTCACAGCGGTATATCTCCGACCGATTCCTCCCTGACAAGGCAATTGATCTGATCGATGAAGCAGCGTCAAAACTCCGGCTTGAGATAAACTCCGTTCCTGAAGAACTTGAGATAATTGAGCGGAAGATCAGGCAACTGGAGATAGAGCGGGAAGCCATTAAACGGGAAAAGGATCAGGTTAAACTTGATGCTCTCAATGAGGAGATTGGAAATCTTACCGAGGAGCGGAACCGGCTGAAGGCAAAATGGCAGTCAGAGAAGGATATTGTCGAACAGATACAGTTGCTGAAAAATCAGATAGAAGATCTCAAATTTGAGGCAGAAAGTGCCAACCGGGCCGGAGACCTCGGAAAGGTTGCTGAGATCAGATATGGCCGGATCCCTGAGAAAGAAAAGATCATCGAGGGTCTGAAGCAACAACTGACCGACCTGCAGAAAGATTCGGCCATGGTCAATGAAGAGGTGGATGCAGAAGAGATAGCCGAAGTGGTTTCCAGGTGGACCGGCATTCCGGTTAGCAGGATGCTGCAGAGTGAGAAACAAAAACTCCTCACCCTGGAGGCAGAACTTCATAAGCGTGTTGTCGGTCAGGATGAAGCTATCCGGGCGGTATCTGATGCCATACGCCGGAGCCGTGCAGGTCTGTCAGATTCAAAGCGGCCAATCGGATCATTCATCTTCCTCGGAACAACCGGTGTCGGGAAGACAGAACTAGCTAAAGCCCTTGCAGAATTTCTCTTCAATAATGAGAACAGCATGGTCAGGATTGATATGTCCGAGTACCAGGAACGGCACACGGTTTCCAGGCTGGTTGGTGCTCCGCCTGGATATGTCGGATATGAGGAATCGGGTCAGCTGACTGAAGCGGTCCGGAGAAAACCCTACTCTGTGGTATTACTTGACGAGATAGAGAAGGCCCATCCGGATGTCTTTAATATCCTGCTTCAGGTTCTGGACGACGGCCGGCTGACTGACAACAAGGGGCGGACGGTAGACTTTAAGAATACCATCATCATTATGACCTCAAACATCGGGTCACATATCATCCAGGAAAACCTGGAACATGTCACTGACAAAAACAGGGAGGAGATCTATGATCAGACCAAAGACCTGGTGTTTGATCTTCTCAAGAAGACGATTCGTCCGGAGTTTCTGAATCGGATTGATGAAGTCATCATGTTCAGGCCACTGACCATGGATGAGATTCGTACGGTCGTCAAACTGCAGCTTGATATCGTCAGGAAGATGCTTGAGAAGAATGATGTCAGGTTCACCGTCACAGAGAAAGCAATCGGTCATATTGCCAACCTCGGGTTTGATCCCCTGTTCGGAGCACGTCCCATCAAACGGGTTATCCAGAGAAACCTGCTCAATGAACTCTCGAAGATGATACTTGCCGGAGAGGTTACGAAAGAGAAAGAGATCATTGTGGATGAAAAGGATGGGTCCCTGGTATTTCGAAATACCTGAACGGTGAGATCTAAAAAACAGTCTCCTTTTTTTCCGATGAGCAATCAATCTTCATGATTTGATCCTTTTTGACATTTCTGTTGTGCCCTATTAAACCGGAAAAATATCCCTGTGCAGAGGAGTGTAATCGCTCCGGAGAGGTAAAAGACCATGAATGTTCCATTTGCAAGAGCATGCATGAACTGGTACAGGATCGGTCCCTGAAGGGTTTTATGAAAAATGATCTCTCTAAATTGGGATTGAATAGCCGGTTTTGAAGGAAGTCCGTAAGAGAAACTATATTGATTGTTCCCATCCCTGACCCATGTCTACTATCGGCCGGACTCCAGTGACCTCAAAAGTTACCAGTGCTATTATCATATCTGCAGATTCTTTCCCTATCACCTCAGCGATTTGACTTTTAAACGCATCCAAATCCCCTCCGGAGGTTGCAATCTGTAATGCAACCAGGTAAACCCGAATCCCTTTCCAGTCAGTAATTGTTGTTCCCGGTTCAATGATCAGGTAGACTGCATGGGGATTTTGCTGCAGATTCGCAAGTGTCCGGTTATTTGAAAGTCCCATGATCACCGTTTTCTCATCAGTCATCCGGGGTGATCCAAAAATACCAGAATCAACATGGCCTGATTTATCTGCCGTACTTAGTACTCCGATCCGTGGTGACTTGTTAAAATATTCTATGAGTTGTGTTGTCATAGCAGTACTTCACCTGATTCTGGATTCGGTTGGAATACCATTAAAAGTTTTGGTGATTCATACCGACATGGTCAATGCCTCTTAAAAATATTGAGGGAAATGATATTTAGATAAATCCGGTCATTTTTTTTAATTTTACTTCTGTGATAAATTGGGCAAATCTCTCAGTTCAATCTTATTTTACTCCATAGCCAGGATAAGATGGATATATTTATCCTATTATACTTTGAATGATAGATCTTTACCTACCTGATACATGAACTCTCACGAGATTCCAAAAGAAGGTTCTTCTGATTCTTCAGTTAATGAGTCCGAAGAAACGGTGTTTCAAAAAAGCAGTCATTTTATTGGAAGATTTAAATTACAAACCGTCCTCACCATTAGTTTTGCACTCATAGTTTTCCTTGCTATCTGTATCACCGGATTTTTTTCATTTCAGGCCAGTCAGTTCGCTGTTAATGAACTGGCCGGACAGGTTCAGGGTGAGGTCTCTGATCGGATAACCGATCAATTGAATGAATATCTCAAAACCCCTCATCTGGTAAACCAACTTTGTCTTGACAGTATCAGGCTCGGGCATATACATGTCCATAAAAATTCCGACCTGATCTCGTATTTCAGAGAGTTATCATTTCGATTTGATACGATTGAAGCAGTATGCTATGCTAATCAGCAGGATGGCAATTATACCATCATTTCAAAGGTAGGTGCCCCTGGATTGGTAAACGGAACCGAGCGGTTTTACGGCGTTTCAAACTCACTGACAAATCATTCCTTTATAGAGTACCGCCTGTTACCTGATGGAAGTCTAGGGGAAAAGACACTGACAATACCTGATTATGATCCCCGGACCAGACCGTGGTATCAGGCAGCAGTCAGGGCAGGGGGTCCGGCATGGACACCGATTTATATGTGGCTTGAAGGAGTGGTCAGTATCGATGCTGTTACTCCTGCATATTCTGATCAGGAAACTCTCATAGGAGTCATGGACACATCCCTGACATTGAGTGGGATTGGAGACTTCCTGCAGCAGATCAAGATCTCTGAAAACGGGCAGGCGTTCATTATAGATAAAAATGGTCAGATAATTGCAGCTTCAACCATCAAAGAACCTTATCATCAGGTTAATGGCGAGCTGGTTCGTCTCTATGCTGCTGAATGTACTGATCCGGTCATTCAGAAAGTGACGTATTTTATCAGTCATCATATGGAAAATAGTACCAATATTTCGACCAGAAAACAATTTATTTGTGATTTTGAATCGGGTCCGTTGCGTGTTGAGTTATCTCCATACCAAGACTCATATGGGCTTGACTGGCTTATTGTGGTTGTCATTCCTGAATCTGATTTCATGGGGAGTATTGAAGCTCACAATAAGACTACCCTGCTGATTTTATTAGGTTCCCTTCTTGGAACAATTATCCTCTGTATTCTCCTTGCACGGTACATTACCCGTCCTGTTCTTGCGATGAACAAGTCCGCAAAAGCCCTTGCTGATGGTGATTTCTCCTCTTGGACTGATATTAACCGAAAAGACGAACTTGGTGAACTTTCACATTCCTTCAAATTTATGGCTGATCAGTTAAAGACCATGTTTTCATCGTTGAAAGCCAGTGAAGAGCGATACATGAGTCTCTTTCAGGCCTCTGTAGATGCGATCATCCTCTGTAAAGGATATACACTTCTTGAGATGAATCATGCAGCTGAAGAGATGTTTTCTCTGTCCGGTAACATAGTTACTGAAAGAGAAATTACTGGTTTATTCGATGAAATTGGCAAGACTATTGCCCAGATGATTGAATCTTCAATGAACGCCGGTTCGGATGGATATGAAAGCCGAACAATATCACGAACCAAAGATAATGCTGAGCAATATCTGAATATCCGAGTAACCAAGGTCACCGAAGATGGTGACATCTTAAGTCTGGTCCACATCCGTGATATCACCATTGAACGTCAGGCAATCATCTCTTTTGCAGAAAAGGAAGCTCTTCGTGATGCCTATTCACGGGTAGAGATGATCCTTGAACTCCTCCCAGATCCTACCTTTGTCATCGATAAGAATGGGGTCATTCTCTTCTGGAACCGTGCAATGGAGAAGTTTACTGGGTATGACTCGGGGTCCATGATTGGTAAAGGGGATTTCCAATACTCATATGCAATATATTCAGAGAAAAGGCCCCTGCTCATAGACTATGCATTACATCCTGAGTTATCTTATGATGGTTTATACCCGGCAATCAACAGGTCTGAAGATCTGTTATCAACAAGTCTTTGGGTTGAAATTAAGGGAAAGATGGCATATATTTCTGTTATCGCTGCCCCTCTGTATGATAAGAATGGGAATGTTGTCGGTGCAATAGAGTCGGTAAGAGATATCACCTCTCATAAGCAGGCAGAAGAAGCACTACTGGTTGCAAATAAAAAGTTAAACCTCTTATCCGGAATTACCCGGCACGATATCCTGAATAAGATTATGATCTCAAAAGCATTCCTATCCTTCCTGGATAATAATGAGTTACACCAGGAACAGAAGGACTATATTGATCGTATTAGGCGCTCATTGACTGAAATTGAACAATTTGTTGCCTTTTCAAAGACATACCAGGAACTCGGACTGAAATTACCTGAGTGGCAGGATATCGGAGAGGTGTTCAGACGGGTTGCTCACCAGATTGATACGGGAGCAGTGCAGGTTCGTGTGAATGTAGCCGGGGTTTCAATTTTATGTGATCCCCTTTTTGAGAAGGTCTGCTATAATCTTATTGAAAATGCAATCCGTCATGGGGGAGATCTGACATATATTGAAGTTCGTGGAACCGAGACCAGTACCGGTTTTCTTATCACGGTAGAGGATGATGGAACCGGGATTTTGGATGATCAGAAAAAGTATATCTTTGAAAGAGGTTTTGGTAAGAATACCGGATATGGTTTGTTTCTGACACGAGAGATCCTTGCAATGTCTGATATTACAATTATCGAAAATGGACAGTATGGTACAGGATGCCGGTTTGAGATCGATGTTCCCAAAGGTAAATACAGAAAAGATGGTAAGATGGGTTAGGAAAAATTAAATTTTTATTCCATTCCAGCTATCTGTAACAGCCTGTTCGGTGAGTTCTGTTGTATATGTTCCATTAAATGTCAGACCGTCATCACTCATAATAAACGAAAATTTACCCGTTTCAATCCATGTCCCGTTCATTATTTTTCCATCTTCAGATATGACTCCGTCAATCAGTCCGGGTTCGTCAGAATCAAGGTCAAACGGTATATATGAGCCGGAGAGTGCGGTTCCATTCTGCGTAAGATTATATGTTTTACTCCCGGTTTTCCATGTTCCTGTCCAGGTGTTATTCACATCTTGTCTCGTTCCTTCTCTGGTTCCATGTATCGTATAGGTGAAGGGCTCTTCCATAAGCCCCTCCTGGTTCACCGTTCCTGTGCCGGAAAATGACTCTCCATCATCGGCAAGAATCAAAGAAACAGTGCCTGCTTCAGACCAGATTCCTGAAAAGGTACATCCGTCTTCTGATAAGGTTCCTTTGAGCAGACCAGGATCACGGGCAGTAATGTTATCCGGGGTATAACTGCCAGCGATGAATGAACCATTCTGAAGAATAAGAAGTGAGTATTCATCAGATGCCCAGGATCCATTCCATGAGTTTTGAGTGAGAATATCTATACCGGGTTTTTCTTCTGCAGTAACCATAGATGAGCTGCACAGGAGAATAATCGTTGCAAGGGCAACAAGAAAAATTGTTTTCATCTCAATAACCTCCTCTGAATATCATTCTCATCCGATAAAATGATAATGTTTTCGCCAATCCGCGGGAAATATCCAGCCTGGTATTCCATATCTATATGAGTGTGTACTCTGATCACCAGAAAAGAAGAGTTGTTTTAAGACAAACCCATATGGCCGGTTGCCATTATACTATCAATAGCATCCGGATTACAAGAATTATGTATGTATGTCCATATGTCTGACTATGTTCTCCTTATGAAGGCCTGAATATATTGAACCAATCGATCGTCATCCTATCATTTTAGGTAGCAGAAGAATTGAATGAATTTGTTTTTTAGTTGATCAGTTCTATCCTGGACCGGAGAGTTCGGCTATGTCAGGTATTACCGGTATGCATCCCATTTTTTCTTCTCCCGATATTCATTCGCGAGTTGACTGATTCCTTTGTATCTGATCTTTTCAAACCGTTTTAGCCCTATCTCTGCTTTTCCTCTCTCAAATGCTGCTTCTTTCAGCAATTTTTTGTATCGCTCCAGACGACCAGCGGATATCTCTCCCTCTTCAACGGCTTTTCTGACTGCACATCCTGGTTCCTGTTCATGGGCACAGTCTGAAAACCTGCATCTCTGTGAAAACTTTGCAATGTCTTCAAATGCATCCTGAACAGACTCTTCAGCAGTCCAGATTCGGATCTCCCGCATCCCAGGCGTATCAATCAGACAGCTTCCTGAAGGGAGAGAAACCAGATGCCTGACCGTCGTGGTATGCCTTCCCTTTCCATCGTCTTCTCTGATATCCCCCGTTTTCTGAACAGATGTTCCGGTGAGGGTATTGATAAGCGTTGATTTTCCAACTCCGGAAGAGCCAAGAAATATGACCGTGTTCCCTGGTGCCAGAAATGGGTTCAGCTGTTCTAGGCCGGTATTATTCAGGGCACTGAGGGGGATTACTGCGATTTCACCGATTTCACTAGTAAGCAGGGATACAAATTCAGACATTTATTACTCATAAAATAGGTTATATGAAAAGAATATAACTGATCTCTCTTTTTTTTGTTTGGATTACAAGAACAAAAACCTAATATAAGAATATAAGCAATTAATTATATGCTTTAGTGATCTTCGTGTCTAACCTGATGCTAACTTTGGATCACGGGAAAGAAAGGAAAACGCTGGGATTATGCTCCCATGCCTGTTTCACAGTGGTAACATTCTGTTCAGTATGAACAATGGAAATGGTGGAAATATGAAATCGATAATAATTTATCACTCACACTCTGGTGTTACCCGCAGAGTTGCTGAAAAGATTGGTGAAGAGCTGTCTGGAGATCCCATTGAGGTGACTCCGGAAAAAGAATATTCAAGCCTGATGGTGGTTCCAAAAGGATGTTTTCGGGCTATGAAGGGCCTTGCTGATAAAGTCAGACCAGAAAAAATTGATGTTACCGGCTATGATATGGTCATCATCGCGTCACCGGTCTGGGCGGGAAAACCAACCCCGGTTATCAATGGTGCTATTGAAAGCCTGACAGGATGCCAGGGGAAAAAGAGTTATGGAATCCTGACCTGTAAAAGTGCACAAAGTGGCAATGAGGCATTAGTCCCCTTTATTGCCCGGATGAAAGAGAAGGGTCTTGTGATATCGAATACTGCTGTCCTCGACAGGAATACCTCCACTGACAATGCTGCTATTGATACCATCGTTGCCGATATCAAATCCGCATGGAATAATCTATGAAGACTACCCTCTATTATTTTACCGGAAATGGGAATTCTCTCTCTGTCGCCAGAAAAATCTCTGAAAAAATTGAAGATGCAGAACTCATCTCTGTTGTTTCACAGATGAAAACTGATAAAGCAATTACAGCCCCCTCTGGCCGTGTAGGAATTATTTGCCCGGTGTATGATGCAGGAATTCCTGTCATTGTTCGTGATTTTCTCCACCGACTAAAAAATTACTGAGGGTTCATATGTTTTTGGCCCTTTTGAAGAATCTTGGATTTATTCTATGGCTGCAACCATGTTCCAGTTCAGTTTGATCCATATCCTGTTCAGGTTCTACCAGTTGTTTCTCTTGGGAAGGGATGGAATTACATCGGATTTTCCTGAACTATTTCATATTCGGCCGGGACAGCCTGCTATCTGTTCAGGATCTCTGTTGATATCGTGTTCCGTTTGATGAATTCAGACAGCAGTATGGCACCGTAATTATAAATGGCGGGACCGGTGAATATTCAGATAACCGGATGCTGCTTCCTTATCATGGAGGGTATACATGACCGGAGAAGGGGAACTGGCAGGGTTAAGTTACAAGCCATGATCCGAATCTTTTTCAGAAATAATTCAAGTGATATTTGCGGGATATCTGGAACCGTTTCACTCAAATTATCCAATCTGTTCAACTTTTCCTGAAGTCATATTCCAATATAGTCCGATTATTTGCAGGTTTCCGTTATGAAGTCCCAGACTTACGTCCGGATTAGTTTTCAGATGTTCAAGCTGCAGTCGGATATTTTCTTTTTCCAGTTCACGCAGCCATGAATCTAAATCTTCACCTGAATCTGGCTTTTCGCTTCTTGCCAAAAGACTTGAAAGAGCAGGAGCGGAATTTGCAAGCCATCTGGGAACAAATGAATCACCGTCTCCTCCACCAGTCCCGAGAGCCTTCATTGCTCCGCATTTCTCATGACCCATAACGACAATCGTATCTATGCCCAGATGTTTTATTCCGTACTCAAGCACTGTAGCAAGGCTCCAGTCATCCGGCGCTACGATATTACCTATGTTCCGGTGAACAAAGAGTTCTCCAGGACCGCTTGAAAAAATCATTTCCGGTGCACTGCGTGAATCACTGCAACTGATAATGAGTGTGTGCGGACTTTGTCCTGAAAGTAATTGTTCAAATTGTTCCTTTTCTTCGGTAAATGTCCCGTTTACGAATTTCTCGTTTCCTTCCAGTAATGTGCTGATTCCTATAGCAGAAACTCCTGAACATACGAGAAGACTGAAGAGGACCAGATAAATCGTAAAGCTTCGTTTTGCTCCCATGAGAGACCTCTCGTTGTTCAATGACTTAAATTTTATCAGAGTTCCTTACAAGAGAAATTACCTTTTTTTCACTGCGGACACAAAAAAATCCTTAAATCTAATATACATTCTGACCAGGTGATCACCGCTGGTTTTATACTGAAATACCACCCACGGTAGAAAAATTGCTACAGGCAGATAATATGAATAATTGTTTTGAAGAGATCCAGTCTCTTTGCAGGAATCATGGAACAGAATATTTAGGAGTTGCCGATCTTACTCAGGTCCATGATGAAGTGTATAGGCAGGGTGGTGATTTTGTCCGCTCATATTCAAAAGCGATAGTATTTGGAATAGTGCTCCAGGATTCTGTTGTTAATTTGGTTACCTCTGATATACAGGGAGCAAAGAGCATTTATTCCCATCATGCATATCAGGTCATAAATACCCGTCTTGATATTCTTACTTCCAGGGTTGCAGATATTATCCAGAAGAACGGATTTTCTGCTTTCCCTGTCCCTGCATCATTACGGTTTGATAATGAGAGAATATGCTCAATATTTTCACATAAACTTGCAGCACGGCAGGCAGGTTTTGGTTGGATTGGAAAGAGTTGTATGCTTATCACCCCTGAACACGGACCACGAGTCAGGTGGGGGAGTGTTCTGACCGATGCCCCTTTTCCGGCAGTTTCAAAGCCGATGGATGAGCAATGTGGGAAATGTCAGGCCTGTGTTGATATCTGTCCGGTTCAGGCATTTACCGGTGAGCCTTTCAGGGAAGGAGAATCACGAGAGGTCAGGTATGCTGCTGCTCTTTGTGACCAGTATTTCCAGAATATGAAAGAACACCAGGAAGAACCCGTTTGTGGATTATGTTTGTATGTCTGTCCGTATGGGCGTAAAAACCGGTAGCCTTTACAGGTAACACATCATGACATCTCAATACTCTTTTGAAAACTTAACAAAATATAAAAATCATTACGTTTCATTGGTATTTATTAAGTCTCACGTTGATTATGATTTATGGGGTTAAATCAGCCGGTGAAGGAGATTCTTATTGCACGTGAGACTATCGAAGGAGCCGGGGTCAGGCTGCATCGAGCCTTTGGATACCATGAGATACCCCGTTTTGATCCATTTCTGATGCTTGATGATTTCAGGGGGGATTCTCCGGCTGATTACCTGAAAGGCTTTCCCTGGCACCCCCACCGGGGCATTGAAACGGTTACCTACATGCTCGAAGGAAAGGTTGAGCACGGCGATAGTATAGGAAATTCCGGAATAGTTGGAGCAGGAGCGGTTCAGTGGATGACGGCTGGTTCAGGGATTATTCACCAGGAGATGCCAAAGCCAGTTGATGGAAAGATGGGAGGATTTCAGCTCTGGGTCAACCTTCCCCGGTCGCAAAAATATCATGTGCCCCGATACCAGGAGATATCTCCCGATATGATCCCGGTGGATACTCTTGAGAATGGTTCGAAAGTCCGGGTGATCGCAGGTACATATGGACGATTAACTGGTCCGGTTCGTGAGATCATCGTGGATCCGGAATATCTTGACGTGTCAGTCCCAGCGAATTCGAAGTTTTATCATCAGGCCCGGCCTGGTTTTACCGGAATCATGTACGTGTTTGAAGGGAGATGCACGGTAGGGGTTGGAGATCCGGTCTTTTTGAAAAACCGGAATCTTGCACTCCTGGCTCCGGGAACTGTCCTTGATCTTACATCCGGGGAAGACGGCTGTCGGTTTTTGTGGATCTCTGGAAAGCCAATAGGAGAACCAATTGCCTGGGGAGGACCGATTGTCATGAACACAAAGGAAGAGGTGGATCAGGCATTTACCGAATACCAGAATGGTACGTTTATAAAATAATTCTCCCCTTGATAAATTTTATTTCTAAAAAAGAGAAGTTTTCAGGCTTCAGAGAGCGCTGCCGTTTCATTTATCTCATTTGTCTCACTGGTTTCAATTGTCTCTTCGACCACATCATCTTCACACCCGACACACCCTTCACAGTATCCCATCGTGTACTGCTGATAGGGATCCGGATTTTCCTGTAAATATTTTTTCAATATTGCAATACCCGGATCCATACTCTTAACATTCGCCCCGGAGATGATGTAATCCTTACACAGCGTCTCATCTGCACATTCTTCAGTTCCGTATACTCCGATAAACCATTCAGATGAGTTCACGACAAGACCACAGTCACATACTGAATATTCTGATGCCAGCCTGTCAGTATTGATGTCAGCATGAATGTCCTGGGGAAGAACAGAACATGGTTTATTCCAGCAGTCAGCCCAGTCTCCATTCATGCATTGTTTCAGATAAATATCTCCAGAATAATCTGGTGAGGTGTTATCAGGATCAATCTCGTTTCCTTCAGTCGGGGCTGCATGGTAAAATGAATAGGTAGACGTTATCTGGCCCACCGGGTAGCCTGCTTTAATCATCCATTCTCCGTATTCATTCACGTACATCCCAATAGGAGCCAGAACTGAACAACTATTCCCACCTAATGAAGGTCCGTCTACCATGTAACAGGAACAGAGGACTTTTGACGGATCATCCTGTGCCGGCACACAATACGCCGTATCACATAAGGCATACGGTTGGTCACATACGACCGGAACTGTTACCCCTTTATCGGAGAGGGCCTGTGTTACCCGTTCTCCGGTTAATTCAGCCATGGCACAGGAGAAAAAACCGGTCACCAGGACAATCCCGCACATAAGAATAATTATTTTTCGAATCATTTTTTCGCACTCCCTGTAATAACGGGATACTACATACTTTGTATAGAACTATTTATAGTGATTTATTTGTAACAATCCAATTTTTCACCTTTTTGAGTTGAAAAAAAGAACTAATGGACCTGAAATCGGATTGCTTATAATCGAATCAGAGATGGAATTACCGGGTGATCCCGGAATTCATGGGAAATATTACGGTTCCGTTCTCATCCTCAATATTCACCGGAAGGGTCCCTGTAATCGGAATTTCTCCAAAAAGTGCACGAATCGCAGATCGGATATTCTGTCCTCCGGCCCTTCCAGCATATGTCGCAAAATAAATATGAATATCCTGCATGAACATGATATCATACGGCTGGTTTAACGCAAGACCTGCCACCGGTATCTCATACTCATTGGCAAAATCGAGCAGGTCACGGGAAAATTGCGGGATGTAGTACTCATCAGTCCGCTGTGTTGCATTGGATGAACTTGTGCAAAGGATAACCAGGGATGCATTCATCACAGATTGCTGTTGTTCCGCTGATAACTCCATTTCATTCTGATAGGTATAAGCAAATATTTCAGGTGAAAAGCCTTGCCCATTGCATACCTCCTCAACCGCCAGAGATGTTTCATTGGTAAAGGGCATTGTCGGACTAAATATTGCAATGCTTTTCATTTCCGGGCATGAAAAGGGAACACGATTGTTCCGGTCTGAAAGAAGGGTGACCGTTTGTTCTGATGCCTCCCGTTCTACCGCATAGGCTTCTTCTCCCAGGCAGACCTCCAGTGCATGGGCAATCCGTGATGCCGTATCAAGGTTCGGATTCTTTTCCGATACACGAGGATTGATTATCCCATATTTTTCTTTCATGGCAAGGATTCGTCTCACTGATTCATCTACCCGGGCCTTCATCTCCGGATCAGATTGGTATGCTGTAAGAACGGCCTCATATGCTTCATCAACCGGGTCAGGATAGAGGATGATATCTGCCCCGGCCCTAACTGCTCTCACCGCTGCATCTCCGGTCTTGAAATTATCGACAATCGCTTTCATCATCATGGCATCGGTAATAATAAGGCCATCAAAGGAGAGTTCCTCACGGAGCAGTCCGGTCAGGATAGGTTTAGAGAGTGTTGCCGGTGTTGCAACTTCTGTTCCGTCATCAAGGAGATTTGTGGTATTATCATATGCCGGGAAGATGATATGAGCGGTCATGATGGCATCCACCCCTGATGCTATGGCTGATTTGAAGGGAACCAGTTCGACCTCATTCATCCTGGCTTTGGTGTGGTTTTCAAGTGGAAGTCCGAGATGGCTGTCGATATCCACATCCCCATGACCTGGGAAATGTTTCCCGCTGCAGATAATTCCTGCATCATGCATTCCGGCAATATAGGCATCTCCAAGCTTTGCAACCAGATCCGGGTCAGCACCAAATGACCGGATTCCGATCACCGGGTTATTCTGGTTTGTTTCCACATCAAGGACCGGTGCAAAATTCATATTCAGGCCGAGTGACGAGAGTTCATCTCCGATTGCCTTTGCAACCTTCCTGGTGGTTTCTGCGGACCTGCTCGCACCAAGGGCCATGTTTCCCGGCATCCGGGGACCAAAGGGAAGCCTGGTAAGATACCCTCCTTCCTGATCTATCGAAATAAATAGGGGGACTCTATCTCCATGTTCAAGGACTGATCCCTCAATTTGTAGGGCATCGGTAAGTGTCACCACCTGTCCAACTGATGAGAGGTCCCGTGCAAACAGGATGACACCGCCAGGATGAATCCTCCCCAGCATTGACTCAAGTTCTGGTGTCATCTCCTGAGTCCCGTTTCCGGATAAGGAGGAGATTGCAGGCATGAAGAGTTGTCCAACCCGCTCCTCATCTGTCATATTTGAAAAAACCAGTTCGATATGTTGGGGCTCTGTAAAATCGCTCCATACCGGATAGGTATTGACTGCAACGAAAATGAGTGACAATATCGCAATCTTCAAACACCATCTCATGACTGAAGGTAAACCGTGGATATGGATAATCGTTTGTGTTCACTGAATATACTCTATTCACATGAGAGTTGAGAAGAATTCTCATACCCTGAACCCAAACATTCATACTGGATCTGATATGTCTGGCTCAAATATAAATGGCGAAGAGAATTTTTCATTCCTTGTGGAAAAAGCCCTTGAAATGGGTGCTGCCGATGCGAAAATCATTCCTGCATCTCATATTAGCGTGGAAGACCGCGTAGTCCTAAAGTGCAAAAGTGGCTGTATATCGTATGGGAAAAAACTCACTTGTCCTCCGTATGTTCCCACACCTGATCAGTTTCGAAAGATTGTCAGTGAATACCAGTATGCACTTCTTGTTAAATATCTCTCACCAGCAGTTGCCGATCCCGATGTTATCTGTTCAATTTACCGATACTGGCTGGACCCAAAAGCTCCTGAAGATAAAAAAAAGAAAGCACAGGATTTCTGGAATGATCATTTTAATGGGACAAAGAACTTCTCCCCCATGATGCTAGAACTGGAACGGCTGGCATTTAATGCAGGGTATACTTTTGCACTCGCGTTCATGAACGGATCCTGCAGATTATGTGAGACATGTAATATTGAGAAAGGGCTCTGTCTTCATCCGACACAGGCACGTATGACTGAACATGCAGTCGGCATAAATATGAAAAAGACAGCAGAAGCAGCAGGAATGCCCATCCGTTTTCCTGTTGTTGGTCATCCTGAACTGATGGCTCTCCTGCTTATTGATTGATTTGGATAATGAGCAAGGAAAAGTCTCATGTTATTCAAATATTCGTCCTCCATGAATAATCCTCATAATTATCACTCTCATATCTTTTATTTTGAAAATTATCCGGTAAGAGCTATGCAATAAATGGCGGTAATGTGTCCCTAGTATATCATTTTCCATAATTTCCGGATACCGGCAGGGGAACTGTTCCAAAGTCAGGATCTGTTTTTCAAGGGACAGGACGAAAATTTGTGCTGCTTTTATATCTGATTGCCCTATGTCTCTCCAGATACTCTCTAGATCCTCCTCTGCTGATTCAGTGTTTTTATCATGCTCTCATAAGTCCATGCATCTCAAGAGACATCTGGAGTTCCCTGACACCATCCACAAACTCAGATGGTTCGTCGAGCATTGGCCGTACATCCGGATCATAGAGGAGCATCATCTCATCGTACGGAATGTAATATTTTCCAGAGAACAGTTCTTCATGGCCGGCAAGCATCCTGTTCACCTTTGTGATATCACCGGGGGTTCTGACCCGGTTTATGACCAGGTGAATATCCCGAATCTCAAGCTCTCTGGCAAGTTCTGCTGCATGTTTTACAACCTGGACCGCGTTAAATGTTGGATCTGCAACCAGAATTGCCTGATTAAAGCCTTTTGCAATGGCACGTCCAAAATGCTCAACCCCTGCCTGGGTGTCCATGAGAATTATCTCCCCTTCCCGAAGGTTGATATGTCTCATGACCGCATCAAGCAGGGTGTTCTCCGGACAAAGACACCCCGTAGCAGCTTTTACAACTGTTCCCATAACCAGAATATTCACCCCATCCGGTCCTTTCATTCCAAACCGCTCAACTACATCTGATACGTCCGGATTGAGGGAGAGCATGAGACCATATCCGGAGTCAGGTCTGGCCCCGGTTTTCTCTTCAATATAATCCAGGTTTTTGGAAAGAGGAACAATTGATTCAGCATCTTTTGGAGAAACCCCGATAGCATAGGGGAGGTTCATCTGGGGATCTTCATCAACCGCTAATACAGAATATCCTCTTCCTGCGAAAAGATGAGAGAGGAGTGAGGTTATCGTGGTCTTTCCAACGCCCCCTTTTCCGGTAATAACTATCCGAAATCCTTGAGTGCTCATTATACTTTTTTACTCCTCGAATGATTTTCGTTCCATGATATTATGACCTTGGGATTCTCCCGATCTCCATTCTGGTGATGTATTTGCGCCTGCATTCAGGGCACAGGGTTCGTAGCTCTTCGATAATTGCAGGGTCGAGTTTGTCCAGCACCTTGTCCATGAGTTTCTCCGGTGCATATGACTTCTTGCATGATGAACATGTTGCAAGAGGGACGGCTGTTCCGGACCATGATTGCATGATCCGTTCTGCATCACTATCTTCAAACACTATCGCTTTCGTCGGACATACCTGAGCACAGGCAGCACACCCTGCACAGTCCGGATTGTGTTCAAAAAACGGCGTATTGATAACCGTGTATGGCCCCCGGTTTATGAAATTAATGGCACTTGTGCCCATGATTTCATTACACACCCGGACACATAATCCACATAATATGCATTTTCCGAATAGCGGGTCATCATGAACAATCTTCTTGAGAAACCGCGTCTTTGTGACTCCGTATTTCGCTGCCATCTCCCTGATTACCTCTGATTTTGGTGCTTCTGCAAGGTAGAGTTCAAAGAGCAGGCGTCGGTGTTTTATGATCTCCGGAGTGTCGGTCAGGATTTCAAGGCCATTGTGAACTTTGATGGTGCATGCGGGAGTCATTGTTGTCTTTCCACAGGTGACCACATCAACCATACAAAGACGACAGGCACCATATGGTTCCAGGGCTTTTTCATAGCAGAGGTGAGGGATGTCAATATTCAGCCTCAAAGCGGTGAGAAGGAATATCTCTCCCTCTTCAGCCAAATACTGATTTTTATTAATGGTGATGGTAACCATCCGGTTCACGGATCCGAAGAGTGACATATCAGGCCTCCGGCGAGATGAGGTCATCATACTCCTCTTTAAAATACTGCATCGTGGTCAGAACCGGATTTGGTGCAGTCTGTCCAAGGCCACAGAGTGATGTCTTCTGAACCGTTTCAGCCAGTTCTCTGAGCAGCTCGATATCCTGGCGGGTGCCTTTACCGGCGACAATACGATTCAGGATAAGAAGCATGTGTTTGAGACCTTCCCGGCAGGGGACACATTTTCCGCATGACTCACCTGAAGCGAAATTGATAAAGTACCGGGCAATGTCAACCATGTTGGTATCCTCATCCATCACCACAAGACCGCCTGATCCCATCATAGTCCCAACCTGATTCAGGCTTTCAAAATCAACCGGTGTATCAAAGAGTCTGACCGGGATGCACCCTCCTGATGGACCCCCGGTCTGGACTGCCTTCACCTCTTTTCCCAATGCTCCCCCGTTTCCGATATCATAGATGATCGAATGCAGGGATGTTCCCAGAGGGACCTCTACCATACCGATATTATCAACCTTTCCGACGAGTGAAAAGACCTTGGTTCCGGTGTTTCCTTTTGCACCGATGGATGAATACCATAACGCTCCTTTGGCTATGATAACCGGGACATTACACCATGTCTCAACATTATTCAGATCAGTCGGCTTTCCAAAGACTCCTTTCTCGGTAAGTCGTGGAGGGCGGAGGCGTGGTCGGCCGGTTTTCCCTTCGATGGATGCTGCAAGAGCGGTTGATTCTCCACAGACAAAGGCCCCTGCACCGGTCGCTATCCGGATATCAAAATCAAATCCTGTATTGAAGATATTTTTCCCAAGTAACCCATAGGTTCGTGCCTGGTCAAGTGCCAGCATGAGACGTTCAATGGCGAGAGGGTACTCAGCCCGGATGTAAATCAGTCCCTCAGAAACTCCCATGGCATATGCCCCGATGAGCATCCCCTCAAGAAGCATGTGGGGATCACTTTCCATCTCGTTTCGGTTCATGTAGGCCCCAGGGTCCCCTTCATCGGCATTGCAGACGATAAATTTCTCTTCTCCTGGTGCTTTTTTTGTGATCTCCCATTTCAGACCCGCAGGGAATCCTGCTCCTCCCCGCCCCCGAAGGCCCGATCGCTTTACCTCATCGATGATAGCATCAGGTTTCATACTGGTGAGTGCCTTATATGCTGCAAAATATCCGCCAATACCGATATACTCGTCAATGTCCTCAGGATTAATAAGGCCGCTGTCCCGAAGGATCACTTTTTTCTGATGAGCGAAGAAGGGTATCTCTCCATATTCTGGAAAAGTATCGAACTCATTCCCATAGACAAGGTTTCCGGTGATATGGTCCCAGTCGGAAATTGTACAGAGCACTCGATCAGATGGAACATCACCATGAAGAGCGAGAGAGATAATTCTCTCTACATCATCTGGTTTCACCTTCCGAAGTAAAACAAGGGCTTTTCCGGGGATGCTTACTGATACAATCGGCTCCTCTTTGCAAAACCCGATACATCCGGTCTTAACGAGAGAGATATCAAGGTTTTTCGTCTGAATTATCTCATCCAGCAGGTTATACAGGGCCATGCCTCCGACTGCTATCCCGCATGATGATGTCCCGACTCCGATCCTAATCCCTCCCGGCTGGATCTTTTGTAGCCCTTTTTTCCGAATGGAATCTAGATCTTCGGATGTCTGAATCCTCATCGCTTCCACCCGTACATCTCCAATATATCCGGGATTCTTTCAGGAGTTACATATCCATATAGTTCACCGTCAACATGGAGCACCGGAGCCATGCTGCATGCACCAAAACACCGGGCAATCTCAACCGTGAACTTGTTATCAGGTGTTGTCTGGAGATACTTGCCGTCCTGTACCTCTCCTGATAACCCAAGATGTTCTTCCAGTGTCTCTAATATTTTTTCTGCTCCTTTCACATGGCAGGGGGTTCCCATACAGACGGTGATTAGGTGCTCTCCAACCGGTTTCAGACTGAAAAATGAGTAAAAGGTGACAAGAGCAAAGAGCTCGGATAAAGGGAGGTCCAGTTTTTCAGATACCAGTTTCAGGGTATCCATGGGGATGTGTCTTTCCTGTATCTGAATTTCCCGTAAAACTCCTAACGTTCTGCCAGCAGGATAGGGATATTTTTCAATAATTTCGTCAAGCCTCTTTTCATCCATTATGCTCTCCAAAAGGAAGGTTAAATGTTTAGTGCCTTTCTCTTCCGGTTGATCTCTGCTTCAAGGAGATCAGCGGTCTTCAGGGGATCTGGTTCAACCGCGAATGCAGAATTTGTAATCCCCTTTACTCCGTCTGCGAGCAGATTCAGAACATTGCTACTGCCGAAGATCTTCGGCGGTATACCAAGAACTGTATAGACACCGGATGAAACAAAGTAGGTCCCGATTGAGATGGCTTTCTGAGAGTACCATTCCGGAGCTGCTCCACCGATTGGGAGATCCCCGATTCCAACTCCGAGCTCTTTCGCAATATTGGCCGCTAATACCAGAATTCTAGAACAGTCAACACAGGATCCCATATGCAGGACTGGAGGAATACCAAGTAGCCTGCACACTGATGCAAGTCCTTCTCCAGCGAGATCTGCTGCTTCGGGAACTAATAGGCCTGCTTTTCCGCAGGCAATGGCTGAGCATCCGGTCTCGACAACCAGGATATTGCGTTTGATAAGTTCCTTTGCAAGGGTTATATGCCCATAGTCCTGTTTAATCCGTGGATTATTACATCCGACAATACCCACACATCCTTTGATTGTACCGGCAACGATGGCATCGATGAGTGGTTTGTAGGTTCCTCCAAGAGCTTTTCTGATCGTCTCTTCAGAGAATCCTGCCATTACTTTCATAGGCCGTTCAGGGATTCTGACCCGGTCAGGATTTCTGTTCGGGAAGTTCTCTATTGCCAGTTTTATTATCTCATGAGCGGTATCTCGGGCATTTTCTGGTCTGAATTCTTTGTATATAGTTCCAGAGATCTTTCCCTTGGTGCTGGTTGTAATTACTTTGGTATGGTAACAACTGGCTGTCAGCGGAATGGAGTGATATATACATTGATAATCAACAACCATTGCCTCGACTGCCCCGGTTGCAATGGCAAGTTCCTGATCAAAGAATGAACCGGCAAGCGGAATGCCGCTTCTCATGAGGAGTTCATTGCCGGTACAGCACATGCCAACAAGATTGATCCCTTTTGCTCCCTTTTCCTCAGCCATTTTTTTCAGGTCAGGTTCTTCTGCGACATTGACTATCATCTGAGAGAGCAGGGGATTATGGCCATGAAGGACAATATTGACCTTATCCCTGCTCAGGGTAGCAAGGTTTGTGATTGATGTGAGCGGAGTTGGAGTGCCAAACAAGATGTCTGAACATTCCGTTGCTGCCATGGAACCTCCCCATCCGTCAGAGAGCGACGTTCTCATCGCATGTAGGAGCAGATTCACATAATCCGCATCAACTCCCATGTGAATGCGATGCATTGCCTCCACGATTTCACGATCAATACTTCTGGGCATGATCCCGGTTTTTCTCCAGATATCTTTCGTCTTATCCGGGGCCCGTTCCGCCAACTGGATCCTGTTTTTAATAGTACCAAATTCTTCAAGGATACCAAGAGCAAGATCTTTTGCTATATCGTTTGGACTCCGCCCATCTGTCTGAATTCCGTATTCGGTTGCGAGCCGGTGTAATTTTTCAACATCCTTGATCTGGTAGCCTTGTCCATGTCCTTCAGCAGTTTCAAGCAGAACTTGAACAACTTCCCTTCCATGATCTGAATGGGCAGCAGCTCCCACACTTAAGTCATCAAGAAGATTCCGTGCAACAATGGTGTCCACATTCGCACCACATACCCCAAGGGAAGTCTTTCCACCGAATGGATCTATTCTGCAGGGGCCCATGGCACAATTATTACAGCAGACTCCAAGTTGCCCAAACCCGCACTGAGGCTGTTGAAGGGCAAATCTATCCCAGACGGTCTGAACACCCTCGTCCAATGTTTTCCTGATTATCTCCTGGTCGGTCCGGTCTGATGCTCTCCTTTCCGCTTCTATTCTGATATCCTGTTCTGTCATATGTCCACCCTCCTCTTATGATAATGATGCAAGTCTTTCCATTACTGCCTGAAATGCTCTGATGTTCTCTGGAATGACGGGGACTTCGATTTCCGCTCCCCGTGATGTGATCATTCGGGTTGTAAAATCACTCCTCGCTACCCGGATAAGATCATTGATCTCACCAAATTCCAGAGCACCTGTCTTACATGCCTCTGCACATGCCGGAATTTTTCCTTCTCCAAGCCTTTCGATACAATTGTCACATTTTGCATTGACTTCCCGATCCGGTGCTGGCTTGATAACCTTCCGGAACTCAATAATTCCAAAAGGGCAGGCCATGGCACAGACACCACACCTGATACATTTCAGGTAATCAACAAGAACAGAACCGGTACTTTCATCCCGGCTGAGTGATCCGGTCGGACAGACCTGCATACAGGGGGCAGGGTCGCAATGTCTGCACCGGTTCGGAAATTTCAGATAATTGTCAACAGCCTCTACAAAGATGCGTGGGTAAGACTTCATTTCTTCCAAGATTGCCGGAATCAGACTCTTACTTTGCGAATGTGCAATCGCACAGGCAACCTCACAATGCCTGCACCCGACACATCGCTCCTGCCGAACAAAGACGGTTTTCATCCATGGTACCTCTGTTACGTTTTAATTTCACACACCGAATCATGAATCACATTATTTCGAGAGAGAATAATTGTGATTCTGTAGTGAGTTGGGATAAAGGTTGTTATTATCCTGGAAAAAAGGAAAAGTTAGGGAAGGACAATATTGAACCCTGGATCAAATACATCAAGCATACTGACAAACCGGTCAAACAAACCTGAATCTCCGGTTACGGTGACATCTTCCAGTGCAAGTGTCGGATTGAGGGCAAGTTGTTCAAGGGTCTTTCGAGGCATGGTCACCGTTACATCTGCTTCGGATGATTGTACATCAACCCGATAGACAAGCACATCATTTTTTACTTGTATCAAAGCCTTGTCTCCGGAGTCTGATAATATTAAATTCATCTGGTAATTCTCACCGTTGACTTTTTCCTTGTTAACCCTGACAGAGATATAATCAAGTAACTGGCTCATGGTCATGGCCTTCATAATATCTTCGGAAATCCCGCTCATCTCTTTTATCGGCTCTTCCCGTCTGAGATCCTGGGCTGCTGACAGGTATGCATTTCGTGCAGTTCCTGACTCTGTCTGATATCCGAGTTGTTCAAGTGCAGCAGCTTCTATCTCCCGTGCAGCCATATTGGTTGGATCGGCAAAGACGAGGTAATGTGCAATTGAGGCAACCAGTTCATACTCCCCAGCATCATAATGCTCCTGCAGCCGGCTCATAGTGGACTCAGCCCCTCCCATGTATTCGGTCATGTATGAGGCAAATTCCTCCGGTGGAAGGCGTTTTAAGTTAATCGGATTGCCATCATAAAAGCCCAGATATTTCTGGTAGGTCGCTTTGACTCCCATGTAGATCTGGCCATAAAATCCGTAAGTGTACCAGAATTCCCTGAGAGATTCGGGAGGTTCAATCATACTCGCGATCTCATCCATGGTATATCCTTTGTTGATGAGATTCAGGGTTTGGTCGTTGATGTATTTGTATAAATCCCTCTGGTTTTCGAGGAGTTCTATAACTTTATCATTCCCGAATCTGGGCCAGTGATGGGAACAGAAGACCACCTCAGCTTGATCTCCGTATAACTGCCTGGCTTCATCAAGAGCATTTGCCCAGGCGAGCGGATCCCTGACCTGTGCTCCACGGAGTGTCAGAACATTATGGAGCGTTGCCGTGCAGTCTTCTGCCATCAGGAGGGCTTTTTTCTGGGGGAACCATATGTCAAGTTCTACCGGTGCTTCGGTATTTGTTGTCAGATGGAATTCCATGTCTATTCCATCAATGGAGACCTTCTGTCCGGTATGGGTGATATCAATGGTAGGAGCGATGAGTGAAGCAACTCCAACAGATGGACTTTTCCCAAGACCTATATCGACATTCCCTTTTGCATCCTTTGGAAGCTGAATACCGTACTGGTAGGTCGCTCTTCGTTGCATGGCATTGCCTGCATATACATTTTCACTGAGAGCATGCTCCATAAAATGCTCGGGTGCGATGATCTGGACATCACCCGTCTTTACTTCCTCCTCGGTAATGACTCCCTTTACGCCCTGGTAGTGATCAGCATGGGGGTGAGAATAGATGACGGCTTTAACGGGAAAATCTCCAAGTGATCTATTCACGAGTTCCATTGCAGCTTGTGCAGTTTCCACGGAAGTCATCGGGTCAATGACTATCCAACCGGTATCTCCTTTGATAAGGCTCATACTGGTGACATCATATCCCCTTACCTGGTATATCCCATCGGTGACTTCAAACAGACCGTTGATGTTATTCAACTGGCTCTGTCTATACAAAAGCGGGTTAATCGTATCCGGACGGGTATCATTATTCAGATATTTATATGCCTCCATGTCCCATGAAATATACCCGGGATATACCGAAGGGATAGTCAGCGGATCATCCGTCGCAATAAAACCCCTGGTTGCAAAATCAAAATCTTCATCATTGTTATCCCAGGCTGGAGTGTCATTCATTTTTTCATGGATAGCAATGGTGTACTCTGATGCATCATTCCTGTTATCCGCAAATCCTGTCCCGCATATCAAAACGAGACAGAGAATACTGATCAAAACCCTGAAAAATTTCATATGTGAACATAGCATGATTAATTTTTGTGGGTATAATAGGATCGGTTTTCTACCTGGAATCAGGAGATTTTGAGTATATACTATTTCATTGATCAAAGGTGTAAAGGATTATTATATCCAAAAACAATAGGAAACTGTGAAAATTTGTATGAGAACAAGTCTGGTTTTTGTTATTATCCTATTTATTATAGGATGTTCGTGTGGTATTGCTTATCAGCCTGCTGTTGATGAAGATCCTTCAGACATCCCCAGTCTGGTTGGTTACTGGATTGTCGAGTCAAAGGGGGCAGTTTTAATGTAAGAGGATAAAAGTGGTGATTTCACGCATCACGAAGGAAAGTTTAGCAACCTCACTGCTCATGCAGAGATCACTGAGCAGGAAGGCCGTGTGTTATATTGCGAATTCTCATCTGACAAAGGATTAAATGAGACAATTATCGGAGTAATCGGTCTTGATGATAAAACAGTTCACTTTGCCGATATGGATGTTTTTACCTCATGCGAATTAATTTCTGATGATTTCATGTATGCTCTCTATGGCCATGTTACTGATAATGACTCGGTCGTTGCTGCAGGGACCTGGACACGGGTACCATAAAAACCCTCTTTTATCTTTTCTCACCGAAAAATAATGCATAGTTGAAATCAAGAAAAAAGGCTGGTTAATATTTTAAAAAATTCCGAAAAAAAAGGAGAGGGTTCAGGCCTGTGCCTTCTTGACCTGAAAAGCCACTCCTACAGAACATATCCCCGCAAGTAATGCAAATGCTCCAGCAATCAGTGGAAGAGCAAGTGCTGCTCCCCATGGGAAGATGAGTAGGATGATACCAAAGACAATACTGAGTGCTCCAAGAATACCTGCTCCGGCATCTTTTGATCGCATCGCTTCATAGAGTTTTGTTCCACCAATGAGTATACCCCAGAATCCGATGAAAAACACCAGCATTGTCACGACAATAATTGATCCAAACAGGGGTTGTGCCATGATTGCGATTCCAGCGAGGATACTGATGATTGCAAGAAAAATCTTCCATCCCATGTTTGTTTTATCACTGAACAAACTCGCAAGGGTGAATATTCCTCCAACAAACCAGTATACTCCCATGAATAGAACCAGGTAATAGGTGGTGATCAGGGGAGTAGTGATAAACATCAGACCAATTATGATAGCCATTATTCCCCAGACAAGAACGAGCCACCAGGGCATACTCCTGACAGCCGCATCTATTTCTGCGTTGGTAATATCTTCTTCGCTCATGATATCTGTCGTATATGGACTTGTATAAGAAATAAGACTTTGCTTTTCTAACTTTTCAAGACACGGTGTTCCGGATTATCGCAGGAAAAATGCTCTGCTTATTTAGAGTCGGATGAGAGAAGCTATGGAAAGGGAGAATGAGTATCTTACCAATTATTCCTCCTCCAATTAGCAGAAATGAATATGAGAACTGCTCCGATTTACCCGTTAAAATGATGATAATCGTAGATATTCTTAATATACTCCTGCTTTCGATGTTTACTTCCCTTTATTGGTGGCTTGAGATATCCGATATCCGGGGTCTGTTCTGCCCGGCAAAACGGGCAAAGGGCTGCATCAACATCATGTGACTTGGTTCGGACCGGGCAATAATACTTCCCGTCTATGAAATCGACTTTATCTCCTCCGGGGAAGGGCATGCCGACCGGATGACCGGGTATCTCCTGGACGAACATACAAAAACCTGAAAGGAGAAATTTTAAAAAACGAAGTCGGTTTCCAGGTATATCTCCGGTTGAGCATTGGTCTGCAACCATCATCCAGTATTCTTTCGCTTGATCTGAAACTGGTTCCTGAATCGTTGCAAACGAACCCTGCTGGTTCATGAGTCGGATGTTCTGGTATGTTCCGTCAAGGAATACAGCAATCGTCTCTTCAAGTTCTTTTTTATAATCCGGAGAGAGTGAATCGATCTTTCCAGAAAAATTCACTTTCATCTGTTTCAGATCGTTGGGTGAGTATGTAAGGACGATATCAGCAATTGCAAGACCTAAATCTCCTCGCATCAGGAGCGAAGAAAGTCTCCTACACGCATCAGCAATTGAATGAGTGCCGGTAACTTTCCCTTTATCGAATGTGAGTAACTTAACCATTCTATTTTATTACTCCTTTTCTTATCGGTGATTGTATATCTGAATCGAAGAATGGGAATACATCTCCTCCTAATCATATTTATAGTGCTGAGTATCTGAAAGGATATCATATACAATTCTGATTGGATGGAAGGAGTATATTTTCCATTTTAATATTTTTGAGTAAATATTTCAATATAAAAATAAAATTATAAATTCTTTTTTAGCACTCTTTTGAGATAGCAGATATTTTAAACCCTGTAAATGATTATATGTGTGTATCAGTTGAATTGCAGGTATGCATTCACAATTTGGAATCATGTATGATATCAGTACTCTATGTGGATGATGAGCCAGTGCTTCTTGACATATGCAGATTGTTTCTGCAACGTTCAGGAGATATTCAGGTTACCACATCGACTTCAGCTTTGGAAGGTCTAAGTCTTCTTACTTCTGGGGCCTTTGATGCGATCATATCTGATTACCAGATGCCCGGAATGGATGGAATTGAATTTTTAAAGGCGGTCAGAAGAGATAACAAAACGATCCCCTTCATAATTTTTACCGGAAGGGGTCGTGAAGAGATCGTCATTGAGGCTTTGAAAGAAGGAGCTGATTTATACCTCCAAAAGGGAGGAGACCCCCATTCTCAGTTTGCAGAACTTAAAAATAATATTGAACAGATTGTGCGGCAACGAAAAGCAGAAGCGGATCTTATTTACAGTGAGACATTATATCATACTCTCTTTGAGGCAGCACAGGATGCCATATTTCTCATGGATGGCAACCGGATCATCGAATGTAATCACCGCACTGAAGAACTGTTGTCAGCGGATATGAAGGATATCATTGGGAAGAGCCCGGTTGATTTCTCTCCGGAATATCAGGATGACAATACATTATCCATCGATAAGGCAGGTATTCTGATACAGGAAGCTCTTGATGGTAATCCCCGGTTTTTTGAATGGAAACTTAAAAAAACAGACGGAACGTTTATTCCAGTAGAAGTGAGTCTAAACAGAATCGAAGTAAAGGGAAATTATCTTCTTTTGTCGATCATTCGTGATATCTCCGAGCATAAACGAATTCTGAATGAATTAGAAAGAAAAACAGAGGATTTGGGGGCATCATATGAGGAGATACTGGCAACAGAGGAGGAATTGCGTCATCAATACATTGCTATCTCCCAGAGTGAGAAGGCACTTCGCCAAAGTGAGGAAAAACTTCGTTCTACGCTCGCTTCGATGGATGATCTGGTCCTGACTCTGGATACACATGGTGTATTTCTTGATGCCTATAATGAAAATACCGGGCAATATTTTATTCCTCCCGAACAGTTTATCGGGCATCATTATCGTGAGATACTCCCGCCTGATCTGTCTGATCTTTTAGGATCTGCGATGAATGCGGTGATTGTAAGCGGTCGAACCGAACAAATATACTATGACATGCATGTGTCAGGAGAGAATCGGTCATATAGTGCCAAAATGTCAATTCGTCTGGATGAAGATGATACCATATCCGGCTTTACTATTGTTGCACGGGACATCACTGATGAAAAGAGAGCACAGAGAGAACTTATCGAGAGTAAATCCAGACTTTCGGCGGTTATTCAGGGCAATCCTATTCCTCAGTTTGTAATTGATAAAAACCATATTGTGACTCACTGGAATGAGGCTCTTGCTGAGTATAGTGGTATTCCCTCATCCAGGGTTATCGGAACCAAAAATCATTGGATGGCATTTTATCTCAACGAAAGGCCATGCCTTGCAGATCTTCTTGTGGATGGTCAGGAGGATAAAATAGCACAATGGTATAAGGGGACATATTCCCGGTCTGGCCTGGTGAAAGATGCCTATGAGGCGGTTGATTATTTTCCCCGGATGGGAGAGTCAGGAAAATGGCTCTATTTTACTGCTGCCCTCATCAGAAATGAGGATGGAGAGATCATTGGTGCAGTAGAAACCCTTGAGGATATCACAGAGCAGAAAGAAGCCTACCGGAAACTGGAACAGGAGGGTCTCATATTGAACGCAGTTATTCACGAATCTCCAGTTCCGGCATTCGTGATTGATAAAGATCATAAACTTATGTTCTGGAACCTGGCACTTTCCAAGCATAGTGGCATCTCTTCTTCAGAGATCGTTGGATCCACGCAGCAATGGCGGGCTTTTTATAAAGAAGAGAGGCCTTGTCTTGCAGACCTGCTGGTTGATAATGTTCCTGATCAGATTGAAAAGTGGTATGCCGGTAAATACTCCCCATCAAAATTAATACCTGGTGCCTATGAGGCGGTTGATTTCTTCCCGTCTCTTGGTACGCATGGAAAATGGCTCTATTTTACTGCAGCTCCTATAAGAAATGAAGATGGTGGGATCATCGGGGCAGTTGAGATACTGGAGGATATTTCAGATCAGAAGAAAGCCCAGGAAGAGCTGCACTCAATCAAGCAATACCTTGAGAGTGTCATTCAGAATGCCCTGGTATGGATCATGGTTCTGGACAAGGAAACAAATATTGTCATCTGGAATAAGGCCGCTGAAGAGATAAGCGGTTATACAGCCGATGAGGTGGTCGGAAAAAAGTGGATATGGAAATCCCTGTATCCCGATGCTTCATATCGGAAAGAGATAACCAGTGAAATTGTTCATATCATTTCTGATGATAGTTATTTTTCAAATTTGAAGACACAGATACATGCAAAAAATGGAAGACTGCATACTATCACCTGGAATACCCGGGCATTACGGAACGAAAAAGAGGAGATAACCGGGTATGTGGCCGTGGGTATAGAGAACCTATGTAGTGCAGAGATACGCTGAAAATCTTACATTCCTTTCATTGGTAAAAATATGCCTTCCTTTCAAAACAGGAAATAGAACTCTGGACTCACCTGGTCCGTGAAATTGTTCAAGCCGGAAAAAAACCGAAAGAATATCGAGCAGTTTTCTCATTCGATTCCGGAATTCGATCATCCGATTCGCTTCATGGATATAGGATGTGGAGATGGTGCACTTACCTGCCGTCTCCTGGCTCATCTCATGGAATCTAAGAAAGTGCCGGAAATTGGTGAGGTCCTGCTCATTGATCCATCTCCGGCGATGATCTCCATGGCAACAGAAAAGGTGAGGAGTGCCTTTCCTGATGTGATTATTTCAACGGATAATGCTAGGATTCAGGATTGTTCATTATCGTTTGACAGACATTACGATATTGCGATGAGTTCTCTTGCATATCATCATATGCCGGTTGAGGATAAACGAATTCATCTCTCAAGGTTAAAGCCATGGATTAGCCACTTTCTTCTGTTTGAACTGGATGCGAATAATGATACACCGGAGATGTATTCCCCGGAACTTGCGGTTTCGGTGTATCAGTCATATGGGAGGATCATGGATTTTGTTTTTGCTCATGATGCCCCGGTTGAGGTTGTCACTGACTGTATCGATTCGTTCCTCATGACTGAGGTTGTATCAATTTTATCTGAACCGAGAGGGATCAGAACCGATTATCCATGCATGACAGCTTTATGGCCTGATACCTAACAGAGCCAAAATCAGTGTTACTTATCAAGAATACATTTTCAAATACAAATCGATACCTTTATATATTTTCGGCGCCGCCCTACGGTGAGCAC
>Ga0228535_1001586_pt1 | contig 32333 bp, 26 predicted proteins | sample SJ1metagenome_FD_168457 | JGI IMG/M metagenome (GOLD analysis project Ga0228535, IMG submission 168457) | Enriched culture of PCE-dechlorinating microbial communities from Ithaca, New York, USA - SJ1 | ecosystem: Engineered > Modeled > Simulated communities (microbial... > Unclassified | place...
GGGACCGCCGGGAAGACCTCATCGAAAAATTCCGGTCCGCCATGAGGGCCGATCTGATCGTCTCCTCAGGCGGCGTCTCCGTGGGGGACTACGACCTGGTCAAGGACATCATGCAGGAAGTGGGAAACTCCATGCAATTCTGGCGGGTGGCCATGAGGCCGGGGCGACCACTCGCCTTCGGCACCCTGGGGCAAGTCCCCATCGTCGGCCTGCCGGGCAATCCGGTCTCCTCGATGGTTTCTTTCGAACAGTTCGTTCGCCCCGCGATCCTCAAGATGATGGGGCACAAAAATCTCTTCAGACGCACCGTTCAGGCGCGCCTCGACGAGGGCATCGAAAAGAAACAGGGGCTCCGATACTTCATCCGAGCAAACATCCGGCGGGATGGGGAAGATTACGTGGCCGTCACAACGGGAGAGCAGGGCTCCGGCATCCTCAAGTCGATGGTCCGGGCCAACGGCCTGATCGTCGTCCCTGAGGACGCCAGCACCGTCCCGGCCGGAACGTGGGTCACGGTCCAACTCCTGGACGATTCTTTGGATTGCACCCTTCGGCCCGGATTTTAATCGGCCCCCCTTTTATTGCAGGGCTCTCTGTGTTATAGAATATCGACGGAAGTGCCAAGGTCACTGGTGGGCCTCCCGGACTTCAAATCCGGAGTGGGGGGCTAGTACCCTCCCAGGTGGGTTCGATTCCCATGCACTTCCGCCATTTATTCAATAAATATCAATCACTTAATTTTCAGAAAGCGATCCGATACCGATCCGATAGCTGGATCGGTATCCTTCGCTAGCTTGTATTCTGAAGGGGCCAAAATTCATCTTTTGGATACTGACACGGGGCATAATATAAACCGCACCATGTTTGGCCATAATCAGAACAACGGATTCCTAGAAGTGTGGATATCAAATACTGACCTGCAGTGGGGGTGATGGGACCAGAATACTGAATACGGGATGAAGGGCACAAGACTTAGCCATGAAAGCTCCTGGATACAGGGCTGACAGACTCATGCCTGAAGGAGGTTACATTCAGAATAGATTCATGTACTGGACTTCTATCAAAAATCGTGCTAAGGCGACATTAAATTGTAAGCGGCTTAATATTCCACCCCGTACAAACCTACTGGAGGGAAATATTGGCTTAAAGACTAAACCCCGTTTCTTAAAAAAGGATCGGGGTTTTTTACTAACCCACAGGTTGGAAGTGTTTTATACTGTTATGAAGAACACTATACATAAAGAATCCAATAGATCAAAACAACGCGCCTACTAAGAAGCAACGTTCCACAACAGAATAATCGCATGGCTTATTTCAATAAGGAGTGGTCTATGAACAAATTTGACGTGCTTCGAGAAGTAAGGGAGTTAAAGAGTCATTTATCATATTCCAAAAATATCGGTTTTTTCTTTGGCGCTGGTACTTCCTGCGCTCTCGGCATTCCAGACATTGCATCCCTAACCAAGGATGTAGAATCGGCTCTTGATAGAAGTGCTGTGAAGGTATTTCAGATCGTCAAGAATGATCTGTCTACGTTGATAAAGGATCGTGCCGTTAACATCGAAGACATTCTAAATCAGTTAAGGAGGATTCGTGAGCTTACGAATGAGAGTAAGACGAAAGAGTATCTGGGTGTTTGCGGCAAGGACGCCATGACAGTTGATGGTGAAGTATGCAAATCTATTTATAAAATCATAACAGAAAAGGAAGAGAACGCCTCGTTTTCCACAACGAAGCGGTTCTTTGCGTGGTACAACCTGCTCAATCGAGATTTTGCCAAAGAAGTCTTCACTACGAATTATGATCTTGTTATAGAAAAGTCTCTTGAAGCAAGTGAGATTCCATACTTCGATGGATTTGTGGGATCTTACGAACCTTTCTTCTGGCAAGAGAGCGTTGACCATCTAGTCAAACCGGATGACCTTACAAGAAATTGGATTCGCCTCTGGAAGATTCATGGATCGCTGAGTTGGTTCTGGCGTTTCTCTGAATCCTCAAAATCTTACCGTATCATCAGGGTTGGGAATATTGGAAAGGTTGCAGACATCAAGAACGAACTTGTCATCTATCCTTCAAAAGACAAGTATGACTCTTCTCGAAAACAACCTTTTATTGCCTATTTTGATAGAATGCGATCTTATCTTCTAAGTGGTGAACTGCTTTTTATAATAAGTGGTTATTCTTTCTCCGACCAACACATCAATGAGATAGTATTTAATTGTATGCGACAGAACAACCGCCTGTCCGTCATCGCATTTCTGTATAATGACGGCGAGTTAGAAAATCTTTACAATTCATGTTCGCTATATCTGAATCTTCATGTATTTGCCCCGACAAAAGCAATTATTAATGGTGAGTTGGGGGAGTGGCAGTACAACAAGGAGCCGACAAAGCCGAATGAAGACATTTCTATATTTTGGAGAGAAGATAAGTCGCAATTGGTGCTTGGGGATTTTAACAAACTGGTTACATTCCTTGTTGCTAGCTCAGGGAAACAGGTTTCAAATGAATTGAGGGAAAAATGAAAAACGAAATAACGTACCTGGGTAAGGTAATTCGCGTTGACTCGAACACAGTCGAGGTCGAGATATCAAGCGATATTCCCTCAGCAGCTCCGATCATAAATGGCAGGCTGTACAAAATTGGCCAGATTGGCACATTTGTAAAGTTTCCTATCGGCAATATCAGTATCTACGGGATCGTCTCAGCCGTTAGTAATACCCCCAATTCGGCAGCCGCAGATGAAAATAGGTCATATGATCCAGGATCGAGATACCTGTCGATTCAGCTAGTTGGAGAAAAAATTGGAGATGAGTGTTTCCAAAAAGGTATTGGTACATATCCCACGATAAACGATGAGGTTCATCTTGTTACCGAGCGGGATTTGTACGACATATATGCAACGAAAAGCGAAGGCTCAATAGAGCTTGGAAAGCACTCTTCATCCGACAATCTCAGTGTCAGTGCGGATATACAGAAGCTTGTTTTACGACATTGCGCAATTCTCGGGTCAACGGGGAGCGGTAAATCTAATGCGACAGTGAGCGTAATAAAAGCCATTCTGGGGGATTATCCAGGGTCTAGAGTCATCTTGGTCGATCCACATGGTGAGTATGCCACGGCATTTCCCAACTCACGGGTTTTCAGAATTAAGGATAAAAAGTATCCTTTGCACATACCCTTCTGGTTAATGACATTTGATGAGTTGGCTTTTTTTCTGGTAGGAGCTGTACCAAAGGATGAACAACGTCCGGAGTATAGAAAGCTTCGAGAGTTAGTCGTTGAAAGAAAAAAGAAGAATGTCACCTTATTGAAATCGGGTAGTGTAGATCCTGACAGGATTTCTTCAGATTCGCCCATACCATTTAATGTCAGAGAACTCTGGTATCACATCTATTGGTGGCTGAATGCAACATTCAGCGAAGCGACTGCCGAAAAACAGACCGAGGATAAAGCTCGCGTAGATGATCCAGGTGATTATAACACTTTAACTCCACCCCGATTTCAGCCCTATGGGGTTGGTGCTGCCGCCCCTTATAAGTCAAAACAATATTTAGAGTTTTACGGTTACGAAAAGCGTCTCATAAGCCGACTTAGAGATTCAGCTTACGATTTTATGTTTCATCCCGGTGATTACGCGGATGCCACATCACCAAAGGATTTACATGATCTACTAAATGACTGGATTGGTGGTGATGAGAGGCTCACGATCCTTGATCTTGCAGGCGTCCCTTTTGCAGTTCTTGACATAAGTATTGGCCTCATCACGCGTTTCGTTTTTGACAGTATGTTCTGGGGAAGGCATGAACCTTACACCGGACGACAGAGACCGCTTTTTATTGCTTTTGAGGAGGCACATTCTTATCTCAACAAGTCTGGAGATAATAATTACGCTAGGGATGCAGTAGAAAGGATTTTCAAAGAAGGTCGTAAGTTTGGCGTTGGAGCAATGATCATTTCTCAAAGACCATCCGAGATTACTGAGACAATCTTGGCGCAGGTAGGAACTTTCATTGCACTTAGGCTAACCAATTCGAATGATCAATCAATTGTAAAATCGTCTGCACCAGACAACCTCAATAGTCTTATAAACTTGCTACCAGCACTTCGAACGGGTGAAGCACTCGTTGTCGGTGAAGCGGTTACAATTCCTTCACGCATAAGAATGCCATTGCAGACCCCTCGACCAACCAGTGAAGACCCGAAATTGGTTGAATGCTGGTGTAAAGCATTTCCGTGTAATAATAAAAATTACAGGAAGGTCATAACTTCTCAACGAGAACAGAAATTGGGGGGATAGATATGGATAGAGATATTGTCGGTTCATCAATGATATCGAGTATTGGTTACGATCAGTCATCTGGTACCGTAGAAGTAGAGTTCCGATCGAATGGGCAGATATGGCAATACTACGATGTTCCAGAATTGACTTACAATGAGTTACGAGCGGCTAGTTCCCTGGGAAAGGCATTTAATGCAGTGATAAAGGGGCATTTCAGAGAGGCACGGGTTGGATAAATTCACCAGCTGCTATCACATAGCAAGCACCAGTCTATGACCGAGCAAATCACTGCACTTGACCACTATTTCGATAAGATCTATGCCGTGTCTCTTCCCGAGGGTGAACCTGCATGATGACAGAGAAGAAAGAAGATGGAATCAACAACATCGTTAAAAGTATGGCTGGCGAAGGTATCTCCACGGGCTACGAGAGAATTGACGAGTTGACAGCGGGTCTCCACAAGCCCGATTTAATCATCATAGCTGGCCGCCCCTGTACTGGAAAGACTGCCCTTACCTTGAATATCGCCGCTTATGTGGCCATGGTCGAGGGAATTCCTGTGGCAATATTATCAATGGAAGAAACCAAAGAACGACTCGCATTGCGAATTCTGGCCTCCCAAGCCAGAGTAAATTCTGTGCGCCTCCGCAGTGGAAACCTTAGTGAGACAGAGTTGGAAAAGCTCAAGAGAGTAAGTGATAAAATCTCTAGGGCACCTCTGTTCATCGACGACACTCCCGCGCTGACCATACAGGAGTTGCAGCGAAAGGCGCGAGGCGTGAAAGCCGAGCATGGCCTTGGGCTCGTCGTGATCGATTACCTCCAGATAATGAGAAGCGAAGCATACAAGCAGGGACGCGATGCAGAAATATCAGAAATCACAAGAGAACTCAAGGCCTTGGGGAAGGAAATTGATGTGCCAATCATTGCCATTTCGCAAATCGACAGGAAAGTGGAAGAGCGGTATGACCGCCATCCGATGTTGTCCGATCTGAGTGAATCTGGTGCTATAGAAAACGATGCGGATGTCATTATCTTCATCTATCGTGATGAGATCTATAATCGAGCGGACGACAATCCCACTAAGGGAGTCGCAGAGATCATCATAGCAAAACAGCGGAATGGCCCGACTGGTATGGTGAAGCTGGCCTTCATGGAGGATTACGGCTGCTTTGAGAATCTGAGCGGCAACAGGTACAGATAGAGCACGCAGCCATCGGAGTGAAGGGCCAATCTTCCCACGAATCAGCGAGGGGAGCCTTCCTGCAGCTTCAGGTTGCAGGAATCTCTTTTTCACCTTCTCACGTTCGTATAGTACGGGTTGAAAACTGCCACACAAGCGCTCTTGCCTCGAAACCAAGACTTCAATAAAGTATCAACAAACCAAATGAGCGTAACTGACGCAGGGCGCGGGTAGGAAGGCCGACCTTGGAGGCCGCGACACGCGACCGCCGCGGTGGAACGCAACGAAGCATACGCCTTTGGGGGGGCTCAAGGGGGGAACCGACTCTCCGCAATAAAATACAGGCGGCGCAAGGTTACATAAAATACTTTTATGTTTAGCTCCGGAAGGGAATCATGAAGGGCACGACACATGCGTTTTCCTTGTGCATGGGGCGTGCCCTTTTTGACGCGGCCCATAATGCGCATTATGGGCCGCGCCGAACCGGAGCGACTTGCGCCTTACCTTTCTTCCTTCTTGTAACCCCCGCCCGCGGGGGGTGGGGGATAAACATCCGGCGAGGCGGAACGCAGTGAGCACACGCCGCGACGCCTGCGCCTGCGCTCGCATCGAGCGCCTGAGTTGGCGCAGACAAGAGCTCCGCATAGACGACCGGAGCGCATGAGTTGAGCGTCCGCGGGACGCGAGTTTTAAGCGAAATGAATTCGAGGAGGGCTGCCCTTCAAACGGACGGAACGAAGGCGTGCTGATTGCCTGTTCATGCAATCGGCATGACTGAGTGACCTCCGCTTAAAGGGCACGGGGGACTTCCGAACTTGGCTGGCCACAGACCACTGGATGGCATGGGGGGTGGGGTTAAATATCTGCATAGGTCAGATAGTGAAAGGGGGCGTGGACACATGGCAGATAATTTTCAGGGGAAATATCGGGCTTTTGATGTTTAACGTATTTAACCCATTTAACGTTTTTAAAGATTTTGATGAAATGAATATGCCATGAATAGCGGGATAAATAGAAATGCCTCAATGCTATCATTGATATTCAGGTTATCGAATAGAAATTATCTGACAATGCGTAGAAACGCATATTTTTAAACGATCGGGTATCGACTCGATACTTATGTTGTCTAAGAATGAAAATGCGTTGCAACGCGAATTTTCAAAAATATCGGCGTTCAGACAAGGCGACATATTGCGATAGACAATGTACTTGTTATCACTTTCATCCACTAGTGCGCGGCTGGATTCATCGATCAATACTGAGCATTACGGATCGTAGGAGAGTAAAACTGGACATCATCGACACCAAACCACGCGGGCAAGGAGCCACAGAAAACACCGGCCAATTTGCATCACGTGGTTCGGTGTCCGCTTGTATGCCCTTATGAGCTGCCAATTTACAGTGTCTCGAGTTTCGTCACCGCTTTTTTCAAATACTGGTCGATAACCAAGCTAATTGTATATGCACTTATCTTACCACTGAGCTCCATCTTTTCTTTTTCCAGCAGCAAGATGATCTCTTTCAAAAAATCAACCTCAACGGCAAGCTTGCCGTTGAATTCAGGAAATTTGTATCTTTCCTTAAAAACATAGCCAACGGTTCTTCTCTGATCCGGGGTAAGCTTAAGGAAAGCATTCACAAAGTCAGAGGGAGGCATATAGACAAGTATTGGGACCTCATAGAATCTGTTGTCCTCATGGTTGCAGAGAATTAGTGACCTGTAAAACTTGTTGGTGTCTTCCTTCATTAGTTGGAGAAGAGCTGTAGCCTCAGATGTATAACTTTCAAGGACAGATTCCTCCTCTTTATCGGCAATGTACTTGATAAGCTCCTTAAACCTGTCATCATCCTTGGAGTGAAAGCCGAGGCCACCCCAGAATTCAGCATCAAATGCAAAGACCTGTCTGGCATTTTGCTGCAACAGACCTCCCTTCCGCTTAAGCTGATCTATGTATTGCTTGGAAAAAGCAAGAATCTGATCTTTAGACTCGCTGTACAAGCCAATGTCAGAAAGCCAAAGTAATATACCAGCCACATGTTTGACCACACCTACCTCAATGTACTCCATGGCCCGCCATTCAGAGTCCACCCTTTCCAAGACATTCTCAAAATCGGAGTCAGACAAGTCCGTTCCATGCCATAGTCTCACCCAGTTAGGCTGGTTTTCAGATTGAAAGTCTTTGCTGTTTCTGATGGCCGCCTCAATCTCTCCGGAAGCAATGAATCCTTCATCAAACCAGGAGTGCCAAAGGGATTCTTGAAATATAGTGTCGTACAAATCGATACCGGTATATTTTGTTCTAATATCCAAGTATTTTTGGTGTGGATTGGGCTCTTCCTTACTCGTCCCTTTCGATAAGTACAAGCTGGTCCTGATCTTCGAGATTTCATTGGAGGCGATTGTGCCGCTCATGATCTCAAAAGAAAAGATGAGAAACAGGCTCAAAAAATGAGTGACAAACGCTTTATTCTTCGTAATGTCGTTGGGAAGCTTTGCAAAAAGACGATCAAAATCCCATAGTGCATGCCTCAGTATTCTCAGATTTTTGTAGCTGGAGCTGTGATAAAGTTGAATTACAAGTGGTTTGTTTTCATTTATCGCCGTTTTTGCTTTCTCACACTGAAGCTGAACGACAAAATGGCTGAGAGCCGGTGCTATTTCCGGCACTATTTCAAAAGTCTTCCCAATAAGCTTTTCTTTAACTCGCTGGTAGGCAATGAATTTTGATTCGTCTGTCTTTTCCCTTTCGATAATTTCAATCTCATTAGCGATGAGAATTACCTTGAATCCACCATGTTCAACGAATTTATTAATGTATCCAAGGAGATGACAGATTGGGATTGCACACCGTTCAACGTCATCGAAAACCAACACCTTCCCTTCAGCGGATTTTAGTGAATCAATTATTGCTTCGTTCGGAACGCCAAATGTAAGGGTCCCATCCGATTGACCATCACTGTCAATATCCACTTTTACTGTGGCCTTGAGCAAACCCTTGGTCAGCGTTTCCAAGAGCTTTACGCTCTTAGAAGCTAGCCACGGGTGCAACTGTCTGAAGAATTCGCTTTCTATGTCCCCAACTGATGTGACTCCATAGAGACTGACATAGAGATGTCCCTGTCCTCCATTCTGCAACTTCTCCAGACAGTCATGAATGAACCATGTTTTACCTGTTCCCCATAATCCTTTGATGAGAACTGAGTACTCCGGCGAGTTATTGAGCAAGCAGTAGTAGGAGAGAAAGTCACGAATATGTTGATTATCTGCTGCCATAGTCTAATTCCCTTCTTTGATGGCTAACGGGGCCGCGTATCTGCAGTGGACGGGGCCACGAGCAAGCATGCGGACGCATTGGCGCGGGCACAGCCCGTCCTCGTTGAACCTGAGGTTATGCTTTTTGCTTACAGACTGCACGTGTTGCACCACGTGGACCGGGCTCTTGAACAAAACGCCGTGCTAATACATGTGTAACGACAGTGTCACCATTTTTGGTTGAGACGGAATCATCCCAGGCATCTGCAAGAGTGTTCTTAGATTTTCCATAGAAACATATTTTATAGACTTCATAAGTGACTGGAGGATGCGCGCCTTCAATATGTGTTTTTAGTGCACCACCTTTCCCGCAATTTTTTCCACAGATATTGCACATTACACCGTGTCCCGGTCTTACCGCTCCTTTACGTCTCCCTGCCATAATTAATTCCCTCCATATATGTATTGGGATATTATTCGGATCAGGATAATACGTCTTTGTACCGGATATACCGGAATAAAAAACCCCGATCTCTTTTCATGAGAAACGGGGTTTTATAAGCCAGTCCATGTTCCGCTCCGGCATGTTAATATAGGATGGATCATTCAACTGTGTTCTCTATTTTGATGGCACATTTACCACTAATTCCATTTAAAATCAAACAGTAAAGCATGCTTAAACCCTCCATTGACTTCAGGAAGTAAGTTTTCCTGTCTTGTTCCTTGAACAAGAAGAACACGACAGGTGCTTAGGGAGCGGAACATCGAAGGCCAGGATGCTTATTCATCTGATCCTATATCAGGGAGGAATGGTATATATCAGGTTAGCAAAAGCGTTAATCTAGACATGCCACTAGAACCTTGAAAAAGGCACCGGGTTGCAGCATATCTATAACCAATACAGCATTGATGGGAAATACTTTCAGAAAGTGGACCTCGATGACCCTCTGCGTGGGGATTTAACCCTGCCTTTCGCCCCTTTCTTGACGTGCTTTGCCCTGGAATTAAACATAAGGATCCATAAAAGCGTCAGCCATTACATGACGTGATCAATAACCAATAGAGATTATTCACATTACTCGGGCGTCATACCAACATCGAATGCGTCACAAGACGACTAAGCACTTTTGATACTGCCATATTGCCCAGCAAGATTCTTTTCCAGTCACATAAAAAATACGCTTGACAATCTTCATCATCCTGTCAAGATCGCGGCCAGCCTAAACATCGGGAAGCACCGAAAAAAAATATCAGAAAGGAGGCCCCTATGGAAAATGGCCTAAATCACCGTATCGAAATCCCAGAGATACTGATCAACGATCCCACCGAGTACGCCACCTCAAATAAGATCATAGCCACTCTCGTCATAAAGGGTCGGCATGGGGTGCGTAGAATGCCATTGATTAGAACGAAAAATTTCAAATACATGACGACATAGCAGCATAGCCATACACAATTTGGGCGAGCCAGTCAAAGGCCAGTAAGCCACCGCAACAAGAGCCTCAGCCAGTAAGCCACGATCGACCATGAACAACGGTCTATCGTGGCTTTTTTATTTCAATGTCGCTGACAGTAAAAAGTCCAGCTCAAGGATCGACCTATGAAACACAAAATGACAAAGCAGAATAGGTTGGCAAAGTATCACGGGCATCTAGAGCAACTTCCCGCAGCCGGTTATGGGCATGGGTACCATACAGGAATATTAGGTGCCGCAAATCTAGGATTATGGGCCGGGCGAAGTCCAGAACAAATAACGCAAGACATCAGGAACGCGACGAAGCCCGGAAAGCGTATTGTCCCGGACAGGGAAATCTGGGCGGCAGTAGAGCGAGCCGCTGCAGATTTTGACAAGGCACCTATGCTCAAAACAGGATCAATCTGGAAATACCCAGCATCGAAGCCTAAGCCTTTCATACAAGATCCAGAGGCAACGCTTCGCCATATTATCGAGCAAGGAACATTCAGCAAAGAAGCGGACCTGCTCGATGCATCGCCGATCCGCATCAATTGGTGTCCGCGAGAAGAAACGAGTCGTTTCTTATCAGCAGTATTCGATCCCAGCGACTTTGTTTTTATAGGCAAAGGAAGAGACCTCGGGATACCTGGGAAGAACATCCGAAGGGCGGCCGACTGGATCCGGTACTTCGAAGCAGGGGGCATAGCTGGCCCATATATCATCGTGAATCCCTTAACTGCCAAGCCAGCGCCAAAAAAAGACGGCAATGGAATGACATACCGTGGTGACTTGAACATTCTGACTTATCGCCACTGTCTTGTTGAATTCGATAATCTAACGCATGAGAATCAAATCAGATTCTGGTCCTCTATTGGTCTTTCTATACGTGCCCTGATTGATTCGGGAGGGAAATCCATCCATGCATGGCTCGACGTCTCAAAGCTGGGCTTAATAGAAACTCCCGAGCAATGGAAATCTCAGATCAAGGAACGCCTTTATGACAAGATTCTTGCCCCTCTTGGGGTCGACGCGGCTTGCAGCAACCCGGCGCGTCTATCGCGCCTACCGGGACATTATAGAAGTGAAAAACAGGCATGGCAGCGCCTCCTCTGGCTGTCACCGGAAGGGAGAGTGATAAAACAATGACCGATTACTTGAAACAACTTGAAACTCAGTTCAAGGAAGCCGGCAAGCGGATATCAGAACTACCAACGACGGTAAACGCGGCAGACTGGCTCAATACAGATCCCAAGAAACCTGATCAGTTATTGACAGACATATGTGACGTTGGAGACAAACTAGCCATTATCGCTCCTTCGAAACTGCGGAAATCTTTTTTCTTGTTACAGTTGATTCTTTCTCTTGCGTCCGGCCGTGACTTTTTGGCGTGGCATGTTCAGGACAAACGTAGGGTCCTTCTCGTTCAACTGGAAATACAGTTAAACCATTTTCATCGAAGATTCAAGAGCATGGCTAGTGCAATGGGCATTACCTGCGCTGATATTGACGACCGCCTTCATATATTGAATGCACGCGGAATGGGTATAAGTGGAGCAGAGGGCATTACTAGAATTGGAGAGATTGCCAAGCAATTCAATCCAGAATTCATTGGTTTTGATCCACTCTACAAAATTGCGGAAGGCGGTGAAAATGATATTGAGGATGGCAAAATCACACTGAGCCAATTCGACGCGCTGATTAAAGAAACAGGTGCAGCTATTGGCTATGTGCATCATGATACCAAAGGAAATGTCGGTGATCGAAACATCCGTGATAGGGGTGCAGGATCAAATATTCTAGGTCGTGATTATGATGCATGCATAACGCTGACGCAGCATGAATATAAAACAGATGCCATAGTTGTAGAAACCCTTCTTCGAAATTATCCGCCGCAAGAATCATGCGTTATCTCATGGATGAAGAACAAAACCGGATGTTCTTGTTTCGAATTGTGCCCAGATATTGCCCCAGCAAAAAAAACCCCAAAGAGCCCTATAGCTAATCCCAAGCTTGATACATATCTGCCAGTAGCGCTGGATGTTCTGAAGGACGGACCAATGCCAATCAAGGCTTTTAAGGACCTACTTAAGGCAAAGGCAAGTCTGACCCATAAGAGAGTAGACGCCCTTACAAGCTTGGCCGTGAGCGGATCGACTCCTACACTGGATACGGATGAGAAGCGAGGCAAGGGCATGCACGAAAAAATGATCGGCACACCGGAACAGATTCGTCTCCTGAAGGCCCAGAATGGTTAGAAACAATAGAACCAATAGAACAAGTTATATTTTTTCTATCATCTCAAAATAGAACGTACATACACGCTTATTATAGCGTGTATGCGTTCTATTGATAGTCACAGGGAATGGAAATACGGCACGTAGGGCGGAAATCGTGTCATTGAAAAGGATCCGCAAGCAAGCAGAATGATGTTGACCTCCGATAAAATATACCCCATAACCTCTTCTCAGAGAGGAGGTGATGAAAATTCGGTCTTCAATCTGGCCGAACTAATCATGCGGGGCTCTATTCTATGCCAACGATGCGGAAGCCGACGGCGGGAGCGGGTCTGTCCGAAATGCGGATACGATTCTTGTGCGATTCGTATTTCCATAGATGGAAAGTATGTCCGGCTCTATCACGACAAAAAGGGGATAGCCCTATCCTTCACAGAGGCATTCAGATCGCTCACAGCCATCAACGGCGAAATGGAAATCGAAAAAAATGGTGGAGCAAAATTCGATATCCGGAATTGGCTTTTACCGGAAATCGAGGCCATGAAATTTGGAAAGAAATACAATGAATGGCTGACCTTTAAGCGTGGTAAGATCGAGCGGAACCAAAGCAACTGTCGTAAGGCAACACTAAAGCTCTATGAGGTATATCGCACCCATTACCAGCACATGAACGACCTAGATGTAAGGCATATCAAGAAGGGAGATATTGAAAAATATTTCCTCGATAAACTACCCGCAACATTATCACAAAAATACACCCGGAATATGCTACTGGCCCTCAAGACTTTTTTTCGGTGGTTGAATGACCAGGAGCAGATCGAAATACCGAAGTTCCCCGAGTTCAGGGTTACTATTTCCGAAAAACAACGGTCCATCACCTATGAAGAACAAATGGCGATGATCGCGAATTTCCCCGAGGAACATCGGGACATCCTCTATTTTCAACGCGAGACAGGATTGCGGGTTTCTGAAGTGTGTGCCCTGCAAATTCGAGACTGCGATTTTCTGTCTTCACGTATTATGATTCAGAGGACCTATTCCGGTTATGACCTTATCGAAACCACAAAGGGGAACAGAGGCGACTGGATCCCGCTATCCCGATTCGCCCTCGAAATAGCCAACAGGACCGCCAAGGATCGCTTTGGTAAGGAGTTCCTCTTTATCAACTTATCTACGGGAAAGGGATATAAACCCTCCTACCTGCGCCGCCTGTGGGCCGAATACGGCGTAAAGGGGTTAAAGTTATACGAGGCAACGCGGCACAGCACAATTACTGACTGGTCTAAAAATGCTACAGCGTTTCAGGTGAAAGACCTTGCCCGTCACAGCGATATCAGAACTTCACAGAAGTACGTCCACAACGCCATGACGGACCTTCGAGATGTAGTGAACCGGGACAATGTATTTTCTGTCCGATCCGATAAGAATCCGATAGCAGAAAACGGATCCTGAAAATTCAATTACTTACATCCAAAAGCACGGGTTCGATTCCCATGCACTTCCGCCATAATAAAAAACAGAGGGTTAGCCATTCCCGGCTAATCCTTTTTGTTTTCAATGGTAGGAGAACCTGCGGATTGGTCCGCGTTTTGGTCAACACTTTCAGATAACCTTCCCTCTAGTCAACGGCCAGCCGGATATCATCCTTGTCCACGGTATTGTAACGCTTAAACATTTCGTTCGTTGAGTGTCCCGTAATCTTCATAATGACAGATTGTGCCGCGCGGGCTTTCCTCATGTTCATGTTGGTGGACCATCTGAGGAATCATTTTCATCCGGGTTATTCACCTCCCAAGAATCCGAGAGTTTTTCAAGTTGCTTCAAGAGAACTCAAGAGCGTATAAAGGCGGCGGAGAGCAGGACTGGATTGCTGATCGGAATGGACACAGGAACAAGGGGGAAACTTCATGTTACGGAAGCCGCGAGTCTGCAGAACAATAGTGATGTTGAGTCTGGTTTTGACGATCCTGACGATCTTATCCGGCGAGGCCGGCGCAGGATTATTGGACAGTAAAATAAACAAGGATGACAACGCCGTTTTCGGCTGTTGGGTCTATGGCAGCCCCGAAGGCATCCTGGCATGGCAATGGGGTCCGGAAGCCGTTGTCTATGATACGCACACATCCGTTGCCCTGGCCTTTTTTTCCAATGTGCCTGCCCTGCCGTTACAGCGGGGCGACCGCCCGGGCAGCCAGCAGATCGATCCCGCACAGGGCAGCAAGATGCCAAAGTACCAGGACGTATGCCTCCAGAATCGAAAGCAATTATTAACCGGTTACCTGTTTCTTTCGAACGAAGCGGACCGGGTTGCTTTGAAGAAACTATGGGACAATCGGAAGAAAGTCCGCGAATACACTTCTCTGTATCTTGGCAATGGCGATCTTGCCCGCCTGAAGAGCCTGCAGGAAGAACTGAGGGCCCGCATTTCCATCCCGCAAATCAAAACGGATCCCCAGCAAAAAGGGAGCTCGTTTTTCACAGCGCTGAGAGGTTATTTCGGATACTGCGACCCATCTTTCCCGGAAGCTGCTTGCGATCCGTTGCCGGGCAGCTTACGGGGACGGGGAGGCGCTACCGGGTTATCCGGCGAAAGGTGGGCGGATCTGATGCAGAATCCTGAGGCCAGCGTCCTTTTCGGCAAAGCTGCCGGAAAAGTATCTGCGGCTGCGGTGGAGCAGATGTCCTTGGATGAGGCAGCCGAGTTGCTCGTCAAAATTCGCAAGGAGGCTTCGGAGTTCGCTCAGACAGACGGCAGACCGGATGTCAGCTATACGAACTGCCAGCATGCCGACTACTATGTCGGTATCGAATCCCCCAAGGAGGACAACGAAGCAAATGAAGTGTGGAAGGCGTACGACATTTCAAAGAGGCAGTTCTCCAGGGAACGCGATACACAGGAGGTCCTGTGCGTACGTGTGAGCTCCGACAATAGGATCACCCACGCGGAACCGGCCTTTGTCATCACACCGGAGAGTCGCAATCCATCCGGCATTTGGGAGTGCACCCATTTTGCCAATGTGCCCGGCTATTCCCCATGTAACAGCAGGATCACTAAGACGTCGGTCATCAGATCGATCGCGAAGAATGTCACGGCGGCGATGGCGAGTTTCGGGTTAGGCTCGGGATCCTGGCAGGAGTTGAATACCGAAAAGATCAAATCCATTGTCGGGAAAATCGAAATCAATTCCCTATCCGGAGCAGCCGAGGCGAGCCGAAAAGCTCATCGGCAGAAGATTGAGGAACTGGAACAATAATACAGGTTCATTTTCATCAGGGAGATTATTATGACGAGGTTGCGCTTTTGGCTTTTAATGCTTGTCACCGTCATTCTTTCCTCTTCTCCATCGGCTTATGCGGAAACATCAAAGCAGGGCCCGGCCCCGGTGGTCCTGACGGGTTGCCATATCTGGGACGGAACGGCTGAAAAAGCCACCGGCCCTCAAGAGATTCTGGTTAAGGACGGCAAGATTGCCGCGATGGGCAAATCGGTACCCCGTCCGGTTGACGCTAGAGTCGTCGATCTCAGCGGGCATACGGTCACACCGGGTTTCATTGATGCCCATGTACATGTGGCGATCAATCCGGAGGATATCATGGGTTCCGGCCTGCGTTTTTCCTCAGCCCGACAGGCCCTGAATGCCGTCAGCCACTTGCGCGATCTACTGATGAACGGCTTTACGACCGTTCGGGATGTCGCAGGCTTCGACCAGCAGTATGTCGTGGTGGATATCAAACACGCCGTCGAGGCCGGTGAAATTATCGGGCCGCGGATGTTTGTCGCGCCGCACTTCCTCACAGCCACGGGTGCGCATGGGGATGTCATGGGGCTGTTGGCGTCCGATATCTCCTCCGGTCTGAAGGCGAAGGCGTTGGTCGATAGCCCGGACGAAGCCAGACGCGTCGTGCGGGAGGAGATTCGCAGCGGTGCGGACTGGATCAAATTCGGTGCGACAGGGGGATTCGTGTCACCCTCCGACGAACCCAGCCAAGCCACTTTTTCGCAGGAAGAAATGAACGCGATTGTCCAAACGGCCCATGATTTGGGAATACCTGTAAGCGCCCATGCATACGGTGGTGAAGGCCTCAAACGTTCAATCCTCGCCGGGATCGATTCGGCCGAACATGCCAGCCTTGCGACACCCGAAATACTCTCCTTGATTAAAAAGAAGGGAATCTACCTTGTGCCCACGCAATACACCTCTGAGGATTCACTTAACAACATCGACAATCCCGCATACTGGAAAGGCCACACCCGGGCAGAATACCTCAAGACGCTCAAATACGCGGACGCCATCCGTTCGGCGCAGAGAAACCTGGCCAACAGCGACGTTAAGGTCGTCTTCGGAACGGACACGGGGCTGTTTCCATTCAAGGACAATTGGAAAGAGTTTCCGACGATGGTCAAGAACGGCATCAATCCGCTGCGTGCGCTGAAATCAGCGACCAGTACAGCCGCTGAGATGCTCAGGTGTCCCAATACCGGCGTGCTGGCTGTTGGGAAGATGGCTGATATCATCGCCATGCCGGGCAATCCACTCCTGGACATCTCGCTCACCGGCAAGGTCGATTTCGTGATGAAGGAGGGATTTATTTACAAGCAGTAGAATCATCCTCGGGGATGGTTTCTAACCTCAGGCATGACCTCCTGAGCATTCTCATTCGCCGGAAGCTATTTAGCATGTTGTTTTGATCCCTGTTGTTAGGAGTCGTCCCGGTGGCGTCGGCTCGGGTTCATCGGGGTCGTTTTTGATGAAAACCTCAAGGCCTTTTGGTGATATTTTAACAACTTCAAGGGTTTTGAGTCTATTCTCAATATTGGCAAATATGAGGCTATGCCAGGAATCACGACTCTTTGAAAAATCGATTTTTAACTCAAATCCCGGCCCCGGGCTGACTGTGGATCAATGGTGCCAGAAACGAAAGAAATCAAGAGGACTTCGAAATTCTTTGTTTTTCAATCTTTCAGACTTCAAATCCGGAGTGGGGACTAGTAACCTCCCGGGGAATTCGATGCCTATGCACTTCCGCCATTTTTTATGGATCCCCATTCGTATCGAAACCATTTCTTAAATGTGAACAACCCTATTTGATCTCACAGCAAGATATGCTTTTTACCGGAATGCCCTGCAGGTTTCCTAAAACTTGACGGCTGCATTACTGAATTGGCTATGGCGCTTCCCGGTGATGTTGGCGTAGAAGGCTTTTATATAGAGCATGTCTTCTTCCATATTGCCGGTGGGATAAAAAGTCGGGCCAATCCCCCCTGCTTTACGTCGATAATCCATGAAGGCAAGCACGATCGGGACATTCGCGCCCTGGGCGATACGATAAAAACCAGTCTTCCAGTAATTGACCTTTTTCCGCGTCCCCTCGGGAGCAATCAACATGATGAGCTCGTCCATTTTCTGAAAGGCCTGGATGGACTGCCCAACAATATTGTTCGCCTGATCCCGGTTGACAGGAATGCCTCCAAGCCACAGCATTGCTGTTCGGAAGGGCCAACAAAACATCGTTGCTTTGCCCAACCAATGGATTTTCAGTTTCAGGGCAGAGGCAACGGCCAGGGTCATTGGAAAATCCCAGTTCGAGGTGTGTGGTGCAGCGACCAGGACATATTTCTTTATGTCAGGGCCTATTCCTTCAACATGCCAGCCTATTGTTTTCAAAAATACCCGGCTGATCCAGGACATAAACTTATTCGTGGATAATCCATGCGATAATCCTTTGTTCAGCATGCAGGTATCCTGTTCGGGAAAAACGAGTGTGCCCTCTGAATTCCTTTATAAGCGATTTCTTATTCACAGGGCGCTATCACGCACGTTACACGATGTCAAGGTCAGCACCGCCCATCACGATTCGGCAGGGTGTTGGTCATGATGGCCTCTGTATACGGTCAGCATCGGCTGCCGTTAACGGGACGTCTGGCATAACTAATTCATTGTGCTTCGTTTATCGAGAACAGCTGAAATAAAAAATGGTGGGTTCGCTGCTGATTTGCATCTATCAGAGAACTTCCCGAATCCGGCCATTACAATTCTTTTACATTTGTGCTCAGCAGGGAGGCTGCCAGGGATCCCCTGTGGCGGCCGGAGGTGCCGTCGTAGCAGACACTGCGGTGGCTTCTGGAATGATTATGCCAGAGAAACAACTTATTCCGGGGCCAGCTTTCGGGGAGAAGCTCAAGGAAATAGAGCCAAATGGTTTTAAGAAAAATGCTTTATGGCGGATAAGATATCATCTTTACGCGCATCGAGGGCGATTTGGCCGGTTTCGATGATTTCAGGGATATGTTGGACATCCCATATACTGACAGGATTTTTAAAATCTACCTTGATAATGATGATTTCATGCGTGTGCATATCGATGGATAACGCCATTTGATAACGCGTGGTTGCATCGCCCTGGATGGTATAATAGTTTGAGATACACGCCGCATAATTATCGGCGCGCATGTCAATGGGATCGAAAAACGTCACGGCGATAATGACATCCATGTCGTGTTTGACCGCCTCGGAAACAGGCAAGGGAGAGGTGTAGTAGCCGTCACTCAACCATCGGCCATTGAATTCAAGGGGGGGCAAAAGGGGAAACAAGGCGCTGGAGGCATAAAGCGCATCGCGGACCAGGCCCTTGTCAAGGATCACTCCTTCACCGGTGCTCACGTCGGTAGCCTGCAATAAGACCTTAGGATGAAGGTCCTCGATCCGCGTCTCTCCAAATGTCTCTTCCAATATGGAGCGATATTTTTTTGGCCGTAGTAGTCCGGACCGCATGTCAAACTTGCCAAACGGCAGCTTAGCCAACCCGAGCAAGGCACGATAATCCATATGCGTAAACGGTTTGAACCGTTCCACGCCTTTGAAAAATTCGATGATTTCCTGCGTGCCACAGCCTATACCGCGCAGGGCGCTCATGATGCTGCCGCCACTGCACCCCACCATGAGATCGATCGGAATGGAGTTAAGGTCTAGGAATTCAAAGAGGGGAACGGCTGCCAGGGCTTTCATTCCACCGCTGGACAATACGACGGAAATTTTAGGTTTCGCGGGAATGGATTTGTCAACGTCGCAAGTTAACATTACATGACCCTATAGCCCCCCGAAAGTCTGTTTTAAACCAGGCGGATGGGTTCTTCGGTGTCAACTCACTGATAACTGGCAGGAACTTCCTTCACCAGGAGAAAAGTATAGGAGGACGTCCGGCGAAAGTCAATGACAAACCAACCGCGGCAGTGACCTCGTTAGCCCTGTGTCGGAGCTGGATTTTGGGGGCGCGAGTTTTGCCGGTGCAGCGGAGCGAAACGCTACAGGGTCGGAAAAGATTCATGAGCGCCTGAAATCCATGCGACACCAAATAAGTCACGACCCCGACTGCCAAGAGGTGGTCTGATATCTTCGGACAGTGGCCAGGGACTTATACGAATTGCACCATGCTTTCAGGGCGTTCCCGGAAGCAGGATGTTTGTCGGAACGACCGGCAGCGGTCAGCGCTGCCCCTCCTGGAGCAGGATGATGCTGATGCGTCGGTTTCTGAGGTCCCTCGGGTTCTCCTTGAACAGGGGCTCCTGGTCGGCGTAGCCGATGACCCTGGCGATACGGTCAGGTTCAACTCCGTTGTTTTCCAATTCCCGCCTCGCCGCAGAGGCCCGCGACGTGGAGAGCTCCCAGTTGGTCTTCTGGCCCGACTTGAACGGCGCAGAGTCCGTATGTCCCTCGATGACGATCCGGTTATCGCGGTCCCGGATATTCTCGCAGACCAGTCGGATAATCTGGCGGGCCTTTTCGGTCGGTTCGTCGCTTCCCAGACGGAATATCTCACTGCCCTCGTTGTCCACGATCTGGATCCGGACGCCCTCCTTGGTGGCATCCACAAAGACCTGATTCTTCAGGGACTGAAGCTGGGCATCGATGGAGGCCCGCATCTTCCGGGCCAGTTCCTCGGTAGAGGTCCTCCCGGCAACCGGCGGAAGGGGTTTGGGTTTAGGGACCTCGATCACGCCGGCCGACTTTTCCAGGATCGACTTGCCGGAACTCTGGGACTTGCTCTCGAACACGTTGAACTCGGTGAAGTACTCGGAGAGCGCCGCCCTCTGTTCAGGGGCAGCCACGGCCAGCAGCCACAGGAGCAGAAAGAGGGCCATCATGGCCGTCACGAAGTCGGCATAGGCCACCTTCCAGGATCCGCCGTGAGCGCCCTCATGACTCTTCTTCTTGACCTTTTTGATGATGACTTTTGCTTTTTCTTCCATGACTATTTCTTCTGGCGAAGCGCGTCTTCGATCTCAATAAACGATGGTTTCACGTTCTCCGGGATGACCCGTCTGCCGAATTCGACGGCAACCTTGGGCGCCGAACCTCCCAGGAAGGAAATCAGGGCGACCTTGATCACGTTCAGGTACTGCATCTTTTCCAGGGCCCCGTGCTCCAGATTTCTCCCCAAGGGGCCGACGAAGCCGTAGCAGAGCAAAACCCCGAGGAACGTCCCGAGAAGCGCGGCGCCGATGCTCGCCCCCAACACCTCCGGGGGCTCCTTTATCTTGCCCATGGTGAGGACCACCCCCAGGACCGCCGCCACGATTCCCAGGCCGGGGAGGGAGTCCGCAACCGCGTTGACCGCTTTGGACGGCTGGAGGATTTCCTCCAGATAGGTCTCCATCTCCGTATCGATCAGCGCCTCCAATTCGTGGGCGGCGATGGTCGTGGTCATCACTGTCCGCAAGGTATCGCTGATGAGGTTGATGGTATGTCGGTTCTTCATGATCTTCGGATATTTGTTGAAAAGTTCACTCTGGTCCGGATCATCCACCGCGGACTCGATGGAAACGAGCCCCTGCTGCCGGATCTTATAGAAGATCCCGTTCAGAAGCATCAGGGCTTCGATATAGTCCTGTTTGCTGTAGGGAGCATGGGTGAAGACCCCCAGGATGGACGAGATGGTGGCCTTCACAACCTTCATCGGAGAGGAGATCAGAAAACCGCCGACGGCTGCACCGCCGATGATGAGAACTTCCACCGGTTGAAAGAGAACGGACAGGTTGCCGTGCTCGAGGAGATAGCCGCCGACAACCGAAACCAAGACTATCAGGCACCCGACAATGACAAACATTGAGCGTTACCCCCGTTTTTCTCTGATGATTTCTCTTTCCCGTTCAAAAACAAAACGGATGATCTCATTGCGGACCAGATCATCCATATGGATGTAACGAATCGCCACAAAATGCTTGTCGTTGCATGATTCGAGCTTGACCACTTCCCCGTAAACGCACAGGGCGATGGGCTGGTGGGTGGTCAAGACCATCTTAATCTCCGTGATGCTGCCCAGGGGTATCGCATCGGGCAAAAAGAAGCTCATCCCGCCGCCGCTGATATTGACGGCCCTGCATGGAAGTCCGAAATAACCTTCACGTTGGAGGGTGATCAGGCTGATGATCGTATCCATCTTCATATTCAGCATCTTCAGCCACTCTTCCAGGACGGGATCATACCCGCCCATGTCCGCGATCGGCCTGAATTCCGCGGCGGCCTTGTCGCCGGAGATCCTCGCCCGGATATAATCCCGCTCCTCCGGGGCGACGACACGGTATTCAAGGGGGACATACGCCTCGACCCTCGAATACTCGCGCCTCTGGCGGCCTGCTTCGATTATTGGTTCCATACCAGCCTCCTCCATGGTAAAAAAAGACAACCTCCCTGGCCATCTTGTGCGATCGACCCTTTCGGAAGCCGTCTCTCACATCCCAGACCGGTGAAATCTGCCAGATAACATGCAAGGGAGGTGCCATAACCATCACCATGAAGCGACAAATGCTGCCTGAAATATCGAATGGGCAAACCATGTCGGTGGTATGCAAATTGCTTGATGCATGGTGATATTACTATAAGAGGAGAAACGGTGAAGGCTCTTTATTCTTTATTGGCAGTATGGTTGGTCATGGTTTCAACGGCCCATGCCGAATCACCCTCCTATAGCGTGCAGGTCTCCAGGTGCGTCCAACTGGAAAGCGCCATCCACGTCTATGAAACGCTCACGGCTTACAAAACGGCTCGGATTGAGAAACTTGGCGGTTCCTATGTGGTCAGCGTCGGGGCCTATCCTTCCCACACCAAGGCCGAACCGCTCCTGGCAGAGATGAGGAGATCCCATCCCGATGCATTTATAAGGAAGTTCACCAAATCCAAAATACAGATCATACGAGGGGATGACCCCTCAGGAACCAAGAAAAAGAAGAAGGGCGCGGCGGCTTCTGCCGTGCGCGGCGAGGCATCGGCCAGAGAGGACCTCCCAGGAAAAACCAAGGTCAATCCCCCTTCCGTTACGCCTGGAACCCCGACCGCCAAGACGCCAGCCAAGAAAGGGGCCCCCACATCTCCGGCCAAGGGGGACATTGCCCCGCGCCCCATGGTGATCCCTCCGCCGGTTGTAGGCGGGGATGCATCCCCAGAGCCCCAGGGGACAGGAGTCAAAATCCCGTCGGTGCGCAATGTCCATCCGGCCAAACCGGCGCCCCCTGTGCGGCCCCAGGTGACTCCCCCTCCGGCAGTTGAGGAGGTCGCTCCTACCAAGCCCCAAGATAAAAAAGGCACCCAGTTGGCTCCCCCTCAACGCCGAGTATCGGCCAAAGAGTTCAAACAGGCAAAATCAAAGGGTGTTTCTCAACCTTCGTCAGAAAACAGACAGGAGCCGGCCGGATTGTCGACATTGACCGCGGAAGAATCCTATCAGGCCGGCATTCAGAATTACCAGGACCTGAGATATGACGAGGCGATCTCTTATCTAACCAGATACATAAGCCTTTCCACGAACGGGAATCGGTCTTCAGCGGCCCTGCTCATCATGGGCAAGTCTTTTGAAGCCTTGAACAGGCCCCATACAGCCCTGGGGATCTACGGCCGGGTCCTGGAACAGTACCCCCAAAGCCCGGAAGCCTCGCTCAGCATCATCGCCATCGCGGATATCGGCGTATCCTACCCCACCTTGACCTATCCCGGGTTCCTCAAAGGGGCCGAATATTTCCGGAACCCGATCCTGGGCTACGATACGGTTCTGGCAAGACCGCTCTCCGCCGAAATGACCGAAGACGCCCTGCTTCAGAAGGGCCATGCCCTTCAAAAGCGGGGTCGCCTGAAGGAATCCTACGATACCTTCTCCCTGTTGCTCAAGCAATTTCCCAAGAGCCCGTACCGCAAGGAAACCTTCGATGCCCTGAAGGCCACCACGGCCACCCTGATCGATCGATACCACAAATCCGGCGATTATCTGGCCGCTGCTGAATGCTATTTCAAGTCGAAAGGAAAGGGATTGATCGTCCCCGGCGACACGGACACACTGTTGAAGTCGGCCTTGAGTCTTGCCCATCTGGGATTTTATGACGAGTCCCTAGGTATCGTAAATACCCTCAAGTCCGGACTTACGGGGAAGGGATTATCAGAGATCGACCGGACGGTAGCGGAGATTGAAAACCTCCGAGCAACCAACGCATCAGTCCGGCTTCCCGACGATGCCAATTGGACCCTCTTTCAATCCGGACGGGACTACCTCCGTTCCAACAACCTGCCGATGGCCGAGCAGACCCTCGCAAAACTGAAGAGCGAGGGCGGAGAACCCTTCTGGGCCAAGATCAGCGACTACGCCTTCACGGAAAAGGAATGGTCCCAGAAATATCGGGGCGTTGTGCCCGGAAAGCCTTAGAAGATTATTGATTAGAAGAACTATGACGCCTCATTACGACACCGCGCAGGTCATTGATTGTCTCCCCCTGGGGGTGATTGTCACCGATCAAAACGGGACGATTCAAACTCTCAACCGGTATGCGAAGGCCCTCTTTGCAGATGGTCGCCCTGAAGAGAGTCTCCACCATATCGACGGTCTCCTGAAGGGAGAGGTTTTCTCCTTGGGGGGCCTGCGTGCCGGGGACGCCCGTACCTGGAAAATCAATCAGGACGGCAGGGTATTCGAATTGATCGGGGCGGCCCTGGCCGGGGAGGACGGCGCCGTCATCGGGACCGTCTTCACCCTGAGGGACATCTCGGAAGCCGAAAAGCGGCGGGCTCTGGAGAAGAGAAACGAGAGGTACGCGGTGATCGGGGAACTCTCCGCGGAGATCGCCCACGAGATCAGGAACCCCCTGGGGAGCATCGAACTGTTCGCCTCACTGCTCAAGAAGGAATTGACGCGGGGCAAGGACGTCAGCCGGGTCAATCAGATCATCGCGTCGGTAAAAAGCATGGAACACAAGATCACGGAATTGATCCTCTCTGGACAGAACAGCCAGATCCCTTCCACAGTCGTCAATGTCCATGACATCCTGAAGGACATCATGCTCTTTTCGGAAAGGATCATCGACCAGGAATCGGTCTATCTATCGATCCAGTATGCCGACATCCAACCGCTTATCGAGTGCAACGCCGACCTGATCAAGCAGGTCTTTTTGAATCTCATCCTCAAGGCCCTGCAGACGATACACGAACCCGGCCGGCTCGACATCATGACACGATACCGACCCGAATCACAGGCCATCGAAATCCATTTCATCGACAACAGTCTGGAACCGGGCCGGGACACGGCGGCGAGGCTCTTTGATTCCTCTGCACGGCCGAGGGAGAAGAACGCCGGACTTGATCTGGCCATCGTCCACAACATCGTCAACATGTATCAGGGATCCATCCGAATCGAGCTGGTCGAGGGGACAGGAACCGCATTCATCATCTCCTTTCCCGTAGTCGGTATCGCGATGCCTGAAACCGTTCAGGAAGAGAAAACCAAGTCAGAAAAGGCAAAAGGCGAATGATAAAAAAACGCATCTTAATTGTCGATGACGATCATGCCATGAGGCTCGCCCTTTCCGAATCCCTCGAAAGCTGTGGCTACTCCATCGAATCCGCAGAGAACGGCGGCGACGCCCTGAATCTCTTTTCAAAGACCAATTTCGACTTGGTTGTCACGGACATGAGGATGCCGGGAATGACCGGGATTGAGGTCCTAAAAGGCGTCAAAAATATGGCGCCCGATGTGCCGGTTATCCTCATAACGGCCTATGGGACGGTCAGTAACGCCGTGGAGGCCATGAAGGAAGGGGCCGCAGAGTTCATCATGAAGCCCTTCTCCTTGGAGGATATCGAATCGACGATCCGCAATGTCCTGACCACCACGGGAACGAGTCCACTCGGTAAACCGGCAGAATCCCATGATGCCCCGAAGATCATCACCAAGGATCCCCGTTTGCTTGCCATCCTGGATATGCTCACGAATGTCGCGAAAAGCAAATCCAGCGTCCTGATCCAAGGGGAAAGCGGAACGGGCAAGGAATTGATCGCCCGTCACATCCACCAGAACAGCAACAGGAGAAGTAATCCCTTTGTGGCTGTCAATTGTGCCGCCATTCCGCATAATCTCCTGGAAAGTGAGATGTTCGGTTATGAAAAGGGGGCTTTTACCGGTGCCGCGCAAAAGAAATTGGGCAAATTCGAATTGGCCAACACCGGGACGCTCCTGCTCGACGAAGTCAGCGAGATGGACATTCAACTGCAGGCAAAGCTGCTGAGGGTTATCCAGGAATCGGAGGTTGACCGCTTGGGAGGCAATGCCCCTATCCCCGTTGATGTCCGGATCATCGCCACGACCAATACCAACCTGCCGGAGGCGATCGAAAAAAAGACGTTCCGAAGCGACCTCTACTATCGGCTGAATGTAATCCCTGTCAAAATTCCACCACTCCGCGAGAGAAACGGTGATATCCTACACCTGGCAACCCACTTTTTGGAAAAATTCTCCAATGAAAAGGGGGTAAAGAAACCGAATCTTTCCGGAAAGGCGGCATCGCTGCTGAACGGTTACCCATTCCCGGGAAACGTCAGGGAGTTGGAGAACATCATCGAACGGGCCGTGTTGATCACCCAGGGAACCACCATCTCTCCAGAGGCCTTCTGCCTTGACGACCCAGGGCGGTTCTCCCTTCCTGAATCTTCGAATCCTGAAGTCCCGTTGCCGGCACCCCAGGAATCCAAGAATTCAACCATGACTCTCAAGGAATCGGAAAAAGCCCTCATCTATGAAGCCCTCAACAAGGTCGACGGCAACAAGACAAAGGCCGCAAAAATACTGGGGATCAGTGTCCGAACCCTCTGGAACAAGGTCCACGAATACGGCATGACCGACGACGAGAGCCACTGATCTGGTACATGGCTTGCATTATTTTCCAGCGGGAGGATTATGAAAGCATTATTCGACAAAACCATCCATCTGCTGTCCAACATGGTGGATTATCGTGCGAAACGACATATGGTGGTCGTGTCGAACATCACCAATATCGACACGGTGGGTTACAAACCGTCGGAACTCACCTTCAAGAACGAATTCGAGAGGGCGGGCAAGTTGGCCATGACGACGACCAATCCCCGGCATATCCCGCCCAGCCCGAATTCTGAAGACTCGCTGGATTACGAGCTCAAGACGTCCGACGATGTGGTCAAGATCGACACAGAGATGGCCAATCTCGCGGAAAACAATTTAATGTACAACACCACCGTCGAGATGCTGGCCCGGAAATTCAGAGGACTCGAAACCGTACTCAAGGAGACCAAGTAAAATGGATTTTTCGACGACCTTCAAGATCTGCGGCGCAGGACTCTCCGCCGCACGGGCAAGGCTGGACGTAGTGACCTCGAATCTGGCCAACGTCAACACCACCAAGACCGAAGATGGTGGACCTTACAAGAAGAAGAGCGTTTCGCTTACATCGGAACCCGTTGAGGGCAAATTCGATTCCGTGATGGCCGACGCCCTGAAGTCGGTAAAGGTCGACGCCGTGACGGAAGATGCCAACGCCGTCAAGATGACCTATGAACCGGGCCATCCGGATGCGGATGCCAAGGGATTCGTGGCCATGCCGGACATCAACATCATGATGGAGATGGCCAACATGATCACGGCAAGCCGCTCCTTCGAGGCCAATGTCACGGCCTTCGATGCAACCAAGAATATGGCCTTGAAGACACTGGAGCTGGGGAAATAGGTCCCCATTGGCAACTCGTCAACGGAGGTAGATGAATGGACCAGATCGGCATCGGCAATGGGATAAAAATCCCTGATGCGCTCATCGAAAAAACTCAGCCGGGCGATTCACCGACACGCAAGTTCTCGGACGCGTTGCGCAATGCCGTGGACGACGTCAACAAGCTCCAGAATGTCGCGAACAAGGCTGTCCAGAACGTCCAGATGGACAACGCTGGGAGCCTCCATGAGGCCATGATCGCCCTTGAAAAGGCGGACATCTCCTTCCGCACCCTCTTGCAGGTGAGAAACAAATTCATCGAAGCTTATCAGGAAATCATGCGTCTCCAGGTGTAGGGCATCATGAACCTATTGGCATATTTCAACAAGATCAAACAGGACTTCGGGGCACTGCCGCTTTCGAGACGGCTCACCCTGGTAGGGGTCGCTCTTATGATCCTGGTCAGCATTCTGACCTTTGTCTATGTGACCAACCAGGATGAGTATCGCGTCCTCTTTTCGAACCTCTCCAGCGAGGATGCCGCCAACATCGTGGCCAAACTCAAGGAAAAGAAGATCCCCTATCAATTGTCCCCGGCGAGCGATGCCATTTCAGTCCCCTCGACCAAGGTTTCCGAGTTGCGCCTCGAAATGGCGGCGTCGGGACTCCTGCACGGAGGGGGCGTCGGTTTCGAAATATTCGACAACAAGGTCCTCGGGGCGACCGAGTTTGAGCAACAACTCAATTACAGAAGGGCCCTTCAGGGTGAACTGGCCAGGACCATCAACAGCCTGGACGAGATCCAGCAGTCCCGCGTCCATATCGCCCTCCCGAAGGAATCCCTGTTCATCTCGCAGCAGAAGAACCCCACGGCGTCGGTGACGATCAAATTGAAGGCCGGCAAGAGATTGAAACAGTCCCAAATCGACGGGATCGGCCGCCTGGTCGCCAGCAGCGTCGAAGGCCTGAACGCCGACGACGTGATCATCGTCGACAGCCAAGGGAATGTCCTCTCGAAAAATCAGGGAGATTCCCGGCTCGCCAGGATGTCATCGACCCAGATTGAATACCAGCGGAACATCGAAAGGGACTTGGGGAACCAGATCCAAACGATGCTTGAGAACGTCGTGGGCCGCAACAAAGCGGTGGTCCGGGTCAACGCCGACCTCGATTTCAGGATCACCGAGAAGACGGAAGAGATCTACGATCCGGACTCCCCGGTCGTTAGAAGTTCCCAAAAACAGGTGGACAAGTCGGTTGGCGCCACACCGACCGCGGGAAGAGATGCGGCCAACATCGCCGCACGGGGGGCGGAGAAGGAAAAGACGGACGAAACCACCAACTACGAGATCAACAAGACCGTCAGCAAGACGGTCATGCCGGTCGGCGAGATCAAGAAGATTTCGATCGCCGTTCTCGTCGACGGGATCTACGCCAAGAATGACAAGGGGGTCATGGCCTACCAGGAGAGGTCCAAAAAGGAGGTCGAATCCCTTGAGGACCTGGTAAGAAAATCAACCGGTTTCAATGCCCAGCGGGGGGACCAGGTCGTCGTGACGAGCATGCCTTTTGATCGGACTGAACTGGATCAGGGCATGGTTGGTCAGTCGTGGCAGGACAAGATCATGGCTGCCATGCCGATCATCAAGTACGGGGTGGCCCTCGTCGGGCTCCTGCTCCTGTTCCTCTTCGTGGTCCGTCCCCTTATCCGGCATACGGTCGCCCAACCCCAGCGTAGCGGAGAAATCACCCCTGCCGAGTTGACCCTCCCGGATGAAGCCGGCGTCTCTGTGGAGTTAAGCGGGAAATCGCAGCCGCAACTGTCTATGTCCCCCTTCGGGGACCGATCACTCAGCGAGATCGACATGGTCAAGCAAATGGCCGGGGCAGACTCTAGAAAATTCGCTGAACTATTAAGGAACTGGCTGAAATGATCAACGAGGAAAAGGCCGCGGTCATGCTGTTGTCCCTCGATGAGGATCTGGCCGCCGAGGTCATGAAGAATCTCAGTCCGGCAGAGATCCGGCGCATCGGCAAATACATGAACCGTATCTCGAGGATCACTGCGGACACCATGAAGAACGTCGCCAAGGAGTTCATCTCCATGGCCAAGGACAATGACGGGAACCTCTCCTTCAGGGATGATATCACGAGGAACATCGTGATCAAGGCCCTAGGGCCGGAAACTGCCGAGGAAATTCTCCAGGAAGTGGCCAGTTCCAAGTACATCGACAATCCGATCACCGAACAACTCCGGGATATTGATCCGAAGGTGCTGATGGAGTTCACCAAGACTGAGCATCCCCAGACGATCGCCCTGATTCTGGCCCATTTGGAGCCCGAGCAGGCGGCCATCATGCTGGAAGGATTCTCCGGTCCCATGCAGGTCGAGATCACCAGGCGGATGTCCACACTCAAAAGCGTCCCCCATGAATTTCTGGAGGACGTGGCCAGAACCCTCGAGAAGGAGGTCATCACCGGCAACGATGCGGATCAGCAGGTCGGCGGCATCAAGGCCATGTCGGAAATCCTCACGAGGATGGGACGTACCAGTGAGAGCACCATCCTGACGTCCCTCGAGGAGGAAGACGCCGATCTGGCGGCGCAGCTCAAGAGCCTGATGTTCACCTTCGACGATGTGCTGAAGCTCGACGATAAGAGCCTCCAGGAACTGCTGCGCGAGGTTGCCACGGAGGACCTGGCCAAGGCCCTCAAGTTGGTCGACGAGAGCAACCGGGAAAAGATCTACAAGAACATGTCCAAGCGGGGTGCCGAGATGCTGAAGGAAGACATCGAAATGATGCCCCCCACCCGCCTGTCGGAGGTCGAGGAGAGCCAGAGGACGATCCTGGACATCACCAAGAGACTCGAGGCGGAAGGGAAAATCCTCATCCTGCGAGGCTCCGAGGAAGACGAATTCGTCTGAGGATCAGGACCGTCATGTTTCGCTTCAGGCTGCAGACCATCCTCGACGTCAGAAAGATCATAGAAGACAAGATCCTCATTGATTTTTCCGAACACCAAAAGGTGGTTCGCCAAGAACAGGAAAATCTGCAAACCATCCATCAGCAGAAGTCTGGGATCATGGATGAGATGAGAGGGCTCCAGGGCAAGAAGGTCAGCGTCACGGAGATCGCCGACAACGCCCTGCGGATGAAGGCATGTCGGAAGTCCGAGGAGATCCAGACGGAACGGCTCCGGGAGGCCACGGAAAAGGCGGAGAAAAAGAGGGAAGAATTGCTGGAGGCCTCGAAAAAGAGAAAAGCCATGGAAATACTGAAGGCAAAAAAGTTGGATCAATACCAATTCGATCAGAACATGAAAGAGCAGTCGGACATCGATGAAATGGCAATTGTCCGTCATAAGAGGGGAGAAGAAGAGTGAAAAAGCTCATCATCGCCTGCCAGATCGTTTTTGTCCTTTTCTTTCTTGTCAAGGCGTTATCCCATATCGATCTCCTGAAGCAGATCCCCTTCCCGGCGTCCCTTTCATGGAATTCCGGGGATGAGGCCATCGCGCAAACCCCGGCCAAGGCCGCGCCCCCTCCTGCGAAGGACGTCACCGACGACGATCTTCAGAAGGAGCGTGACCTCCTGACGATGCTGCAGAAGAAGCAGAAGGATCTGGAGGCGAGGGAGAACGCCCTCAAGGCCGAGGAGCAAAAGATCGCGGCTCTCAAGAAAGAGGTCATGGAGAAGATCGATGCGCTTAAGGCGCTGGAAACGCAATTAACCGCCAAGCTAGATACGGAAAAGGCCCAAGACGAAAAACGTTTCAAGGACCTGGCGAAGGTCTACGAAGCGACCCCTCCCCAGAAGGCCGCCGCCATGCTGGAGAAATTGGATGTCAGAACCGCAGCCGGGATCACCATCAATATGAAACGCGACCGGGCGGGACTGATCTGGGGGTTCCTTGCTCCTCAAAAAGCAGTTGAAATCACTAACGAAATAACAAAATCAACCCGCCGGGCCGCTGAATAATCCAACCGGCGGGAACTTTTTCCCAATCTTCCGACATAACCGGCAATTTTTTCCTGATTTTTCTCCCTCGGACGCATCAACGATACAAGATCTCGAATTTATTGCATATATTTAATGGCACGGTTCCTGCTATCCACTGCATAAAAAACGGACGAAGGTTACCCCATGAATTCAACAGAACAGACGGCCCAACCCAGCGCGATGATGCTCGACAGGCTGAACGTCCTCCAGACGGCCGGAAAGAAGGCCCAGAGGAAGGCTGCGAAAGCGGACATGTCTTCCTTTGGCGAGATTCTGAGTGAAAAAAGCCTTACGCTCCAAAAGAAAAACGGGCAGTCCCCAGCGATATCCCCCAGCCAGAAGGCGCCATCTGCTAAAGAAAAAACCGCCCAGGGACAGCAAGCAACCGGGTCCTCAACCAAACTGGGTGAAAAGATTGCGGTTCAGAAAGGATCGTCGCAGGCAAAAGGGCCCCTGACGGATCTTCCAGAGGACGGGGGAAAAGCGGCAGCGACACCTATCGCCAAGGAAGGCACCGACCCAAAGGAAAAGGACTCCACGACCGCCCAGACGGATCAGGATCAGAAACAAAGCACTCAGGCCGCCCCGTGCGACGTCGATCCGATGCAGGGAAGCGATCGCGGGAAGCAGGGAACGGATCCGACCGCGGTCATCCAGGCGGCCGTGATCGACCCAGTCGACTCCGCTTGCGAGAACAAGACATTGATCGAGACCCCCGAACAGATCCTGGGGGGAAACGCGCCCACCGCCCAGGAAGGATCCGGGATGAACGCATCGACCGCTCCCGGCAGCGAGGCCACTGGGGGGATGGACAGGAAGAATCTCACCATGGCCGATCCGTCAGTGAAGCCTTCGGCAGGAGATGCCATCGTCCCCAGGATCAACCCGGAGTCAGAGCGGTTTGCGGCAGGGGTTACGGCTAAGGCCCCCGTTGA
>Ga0228535_1001587_pt1 | contig 32331 bp, 25 predicted proteins | sample SJ1metagenome_FD_168457 | JGI IMG/M metagenome (GOLD analysis project Ga0228535, IMG submission 168457) | Enriched culture of PCE-dechlorinating microbial communities from Ithaca, New York, USA - SJ1 | ecosystem: Engineered > Modeled > Simulated communities (microbial... > Unclassified | place...
TGCCGGAGGACTGGGACTGCATCACCGCGCGCTCGATCACCGCCTGAAAACCCGCGCTCTGAATCGGCTCGGCATTGCGCACGATGGGCATCTTCTGCTCGAAGTACGCCTCGATGCTCCGCTTCATCTGCTCCAGATCGGCGTCGCAGTTTTCGAAAATATTGCGCACCTTCTCAAACGAGAGGCTCGCAAAGAGTATATGCTCCGGCATGAGATACTCATGGCTCCGGAGCTTGGCTTCATTATATGCAGCGTTGAAAAGCGCCTGCACTTCAGGGCTTACTTTCATGCCTTCTCCATTGTGCAGCGGAGTGGAAATCCCCGCTGTCTGGCCATTGCGTGGACTTGCTGAATCTTAGTGATCGCGATGTCATAGGAATACAACCCTGCCATACCACGACCTCTCCTGTGAACTTCCATCGTGAGCTTCGACGCTTCCGGGAGGCTCTTGTGGAAGACCGTCATGAGAATCGATATCACAAATTCCATGGTCGTAAAATCGTCATTGATGAGATAGACGCGGTATTCTTCGGGCTCCTTCGCCTCGATATCTTCCTGCGTCAGCTCCTGCGTGCTGGTCGTCTCTGCGATTTTCGTTCCCATACATATAAAAAATACTCATTGCAACCGACTTTAACAAGAGACTCCCACGGCACTTTCGTGCGAATGAGCACTTGACATCACCTTGTCTCCTGTGGAAAATAACAAAAAATGCGTTGACGGAGAAGAGTAGCCGGCGTGCTTTGCGCACAGAGAGGGATTCCGCGTGCAGCGGGTGGAAGAATCCTGCCAGGCCCTGGCGAAGACCACTCCCGAGCAGTCTGTGTGAACCTGCCTTTTGCGGAGCAGTAATCCAGACCGTGCGCCAGACGTTATTGGCGAAGAGAGCGGTCCCCGTCGCGGGGAGCCGAAGTAAGGTGGTACCGCGGATTACCGAGAGCGCAAGGCTCCACGGGATTCGTCCTTACGTGAAGTGTTTCACGTGCGGGCGTATCCCGTGGAGCTTTTTTTATGCCTGAAAATGAAAAGGAGAACGATCATGGCAGCAGATATTGAGAGGATGAGGCATTCCTTCGCCCACGTGATGGCCGAAGCGGTGCAGCATCTCTATAGCGGGGTGAAGTTCGGGATAGGGCCTGCGATTCAGGACGGCTTCTACTACGATTTTCTGTTTCCCCAGCCCGTGACGGACGAAGACCTCCGTGCGATCGAAAAGGAGATGCGCCGCATCATCGCGCAGAATCAGACCTTTGTCCGCGAGGAAGTGAGCAAGGAACAGGCAAGGGAGCTTTTCCGCGACCAGCCGTTCAAGCTCGAGCTTATCGAGGGGCTGGAGGAGGGGACCATCTCGGTCTACAGGCAGGGAGATTTTGCCGACCTCTGCCGGGGCCCCCACGTCGAATCGACCAAAGAGCTGAAGCCCGATGCCTTCAAACTGAAGACGCTCGCCGGCGCCTACTGGAGAGGCGACGAAACCCGCCCCATGCTCACCCGCATCTACGCTTACGCATTCGCGAGCAGGGCGGAACTGGAGGCCTACCTCAAGATGCTCGAGGAGGCGGAGAAGCGCGACAACCGCAAGCTCGGCAAGGAGCTCGATCTCTTCTCGACCCACGAAGAGGCGGGCGCCGGCCTCATCTACTGGCATCCCAAGGGCGGGCGCTTCCGTGTCGCCCTCGAGGACTGGTGGCGCGAGGAGCACTACAAGAACGGCTACGAGATACTCTTCACTCCCCATATCGGCAAGAGCTGGCTCTGGGAGACCTCGGGGCACCTCGGCTTCTATAAGGAGAACATGTACTCGCCCATGAAGATCGACGAGGACAACTACTACATCAAGCCGATGAACTGCCCCTTCCACATCATGATCTACAAGAGCCAGAGCCGCTCCTACCGCGACCTGCCCCTGCGCTGGGCAGAACTCGGCACCGTGTACCGCTACGAGCGCGCGGGGGCCCTGCACGGCCTCATGCGCGTGCGCGGCTTCACTCAGGACGACGCCCACATCTTCTGCACGCCCGAGCAGATCGAGGACGAAATCGCGGAGGTTCTGCGCTTCTCCCTCTACATGCACAAGACCCTGGGATTCAGGGAGATCAAGGCCTACCTCGCGACCAAGCCGAAGGGAGATGGCGCGGTGGGCGATCCGGCCCGCTGGCAGCAGGCCACCGAGTCTCTGCGCAAGGCCATCGAAAAGGAGGGGCTGTCCTACGAGATCGACGAGGGCGGCGGTGCCTTCTATGGGCCCAAGATCGACCTCAAGGTGAAGGATGCGATCGGCCGCGAGTGGCAGTTGACCACGATCCAGTTCGACTTCAACATGTCCGAGCGCTTCCAGATCGAGTACATCGACGCGGATGGCCAGCGGAAGCGCCCCTACATGGTGCACCGCGCGCTCCTGGGCTCGATAGAGCGCTTCTTCGGCGTCTACCTCGAGCACACTGCGGGCGCCTTCCCCGTGTGGCTGAGTCCCGAGCAGGTGGCCGTGATCCCCGTCGCGCCCTTATTCGACGACTACGTGAGGGAAGTGACCGCCATTCTGAAGGGGAAAGGCATCAGGGCAAAGGCCATGCTCTCCGAGGAGCGCATGAACGCCAAGATCCGCGATGCGCAGAACCAGAAGATTCCTTACATGGTCATACTCGGCCAGCGCGAGAAGGACGAGCGCACCGTGTCGCTCAGAGTGCGGACAGGCGGCCAGGAGAACGGCATCGCAGTCGACGCGTTTGTGGCGCGCGTACTCGACAAAATCGAGAAAAAGGCCCTGGATTTATAAATATTTTCTTCTTCATTTTCGATTTCTCTGCTACAATAGCGAAGAAAGGAGCGGCGAATGGCAGGTTTGGAAACATACTTGATGGGGTTTCGTCTGCGGAATCCTATTGTCGTCGGGGCGAGCGGGCTCACGAATCTCCCCGATGGCGTCGAGAAGGCCGCGCACTCGGGTGCCGGCGCTATCGTGCTTAAATCGCTTTTTGAGGAGCAGATACTTGCAGTGCTCGGGGAGGAAATGGCCGGCCTCGATATAGACAGTTACCCCGACGCGGAGGCCTTCATCTCTAGAACAGCATGGGAAGAGAGCACCGACGAATATCTGAAACTCATCGATGAGTCAAAGAGAAGAGTGAAGGATGTGCCGCTCATTGCCAGCATCAACTGTGTCGGCCCGGGCAACTGGGCGGGATTCGCGAAGCGCATAGAAGAAGCGGGCGCCGACGCACTCGAGCTCAATATCGCCTACGTTCCTTTTTCTCCGCACATTTCGGGCCACGAGATCGAGCAGAAAGTACTTTCGACCGTAAAAGAAGCGCGTCTCGCGACCAAGCTGCCCATTATGGTAAAACTGGGAAACAATTATTCCAGTCTGCCGAACCTCGTACACGGCCTGTCCAAGGAAGGCGCGAATGCAGTCGTGCTCTTCAACCGGTTCTTCCGCTTCGATTTCAATTTGAGCACCATGCGGCTCAGCGGCGTGCAGCCCCTGAGCGCAGAAACGGAGTACCACGAGAGCCTGCGCTGGACCGCGATTCTCTACAAGCGCGCTGGCGTCGAGCTCGTCTCTTCGACCGGCATCCACAGCGCCGATGCCGCGGTCAAATGTCTGCTTGCGGGCGCAAACGCGGTCGAGCTGTGCTCCATCATTTACCAGAAAGGCTGGAAAGTCATCGGCTCGATTCTGGAAGAGATGAACACCCTTGTCGAATCTCTGGGATATTCGTCTCTGGACGGCCTGCAGGGCAGGCTCTCCGCGATCAACGCCGAAAAGCCGGAAGAGTATCTGCGCCTGCAGTACATCAAGGCACTGACCGGCGTGTATTGAGGATATTTAATTTAAGGGAGGAACTATGAAGCTCAATCTTAGCCTCGATAATTTGTCAAAGGCATTTCCTGAGGACCTGACGCCTGACCAGAGGGCCCGCGCCCAGACAATTTTTTTAAAGACGCTTTCAGAGAAGGCACATCGCTTCTATGGGGGGAAAATTCAGGTTGTCCCCAAGGCCGGACTCTATGGATTTAACTGGTTCAATGTGTGGTACACGCCCGGTGTGTCGAAGATATCCACGACCATCAGAGAGAACAACGATCAGTCTTTTGTATTCTCCAACCGCGGCAATCTGGTGGCGGTGGTCTCCGACTCCACCCGTGTCCTGGGCGATGGCGACTGCACGCCTCCGGGAGGCCTCGGTGTCATGGAGGGCAAGGCCTTTCTCATGAAATACTTGGGCGGCGTCGATGCGATCGCGCTCTGCATCAATTCGCGCGGCAAAGACGGCAAGCCGGATCCCAATAAAATTATCGACTTTGTGAAGATGCTCGAGCCTTCGGTCGGGGCGGTCAACCTCGAGGACATCAGCCAGCCGAACTGCTTCAAGGTCCTCGATGATTTGAGAGAGGCCTGCGATGTCCCCGTATGGCACGACGATGCGCAGGGCACCGCCTGCGTGACCCTGGCGGGCCTGCTCAATGCGCTCGAGCTCGCGGGGAAAAAGCTCAGCGAGGCGAAAATCGTGCTGCTCGGCGCAGGCGCTTCGAATACGACGATCGCCCGCCTCATTCTCGCCGATGGCGGCAAGGGCGAGAACATGGTCATTTTCGACAGCAAGGGAGGCCTGCACCGGAACCGGAAGGACATTGAGCAGGACACGCGCTATTACCGCAAATGGGAGCTCTGCCTCCAGACCAATCCCCGGTGTATCGAGACTGAGGCAGAGGCGCTCAAAGGCGCCGATGTGCTCATCGCGCTCTCGACGCCCGGTCCGGACACGGTCAAACGCGAATGGGTGCGCTCGATGGCTCCGAAATCCATAGTCTTTGCCTGCGCCAACCCGGTGCCCGAGATCTGGCCCTATGCGGCGAAAGAGGAGGGCGCCTACATCGTGGCCACGGGGCGTGGCGATTTCCCGAACCAGGTGAACAATTCGATCTGCTTCCCCGGCCTCCTGAAAGGGGCGCTCCTCGTGCGCGCCCGCAAGATCACCGACAACATGGCGATCCGCTGCGCGTACTCGATCGCGGATTTCGCAAAATCGCGCGGCATCGGCGCCGACAACATCATCGCAACGATGGAAGAGACCGAAGTCTTCGCGCGCGAGGCGGCGGATGTCGCCGTGGCCGCGATCGAAGAGGGAGTGGCCAGGATCACCGACACCTGGGAGCATGTCTACGCGAAGGCAAAAGAGGACATCCTCGCCTCCCGCGCGCTTACCCGGGACCTGATGGATCAGGGGCACATCGCGCCGATTCCCGAGCAGATGCTGCAGGAGGCCATGGACTTCGCGGTGGCCGAGGTGAGAAAGAAGTGAGAGGGCGATGCAAGGTCGCGAATACAGAATACCGTGAAAGTTGCGCTTGTCCAGTTCGAGCCGGTCTTTGGGGACCGCGACAGGAATGTCGGAAGACTCATACGGCTCTGCAGGCAGAATCCGGCAGACCTGTATGTGCTGCCGGAGCTTGCCTACACGGGCTACCAGTTTGTGAGCGCAGAGGAAACACGCTCGCTCGCGGATGACCTTGAAAGCCCGCGAATAGATGCATTCCGGGCGGCGGCGAAGGATATGGACGCCGCAATCGTCTTTGGCTTCCCGGAACTCTCCGGGGCATCGGTCTACAATGCATCGCTCGCGGTTCTGCCTGACGGGCGCAGCTATCTGTACCGCAAGACACATCTGTTTTACAAGGAAAGTCTGTATTTCTCGCCGGGAGATACGGGGTTCTTTGTATTTGAATTTCGGGGAGCGCGCGTGGGGCTGGCGATCTGCTTCGACTGGTTTTTCCCCGAGAGCTTCCGCACCCTTGCCCTCAAGGGCGTCGATATCGTCGCCCACTGCAGCAACCTCGTCCTGCCCTACTGCCAAAGAGCCGATTTCGCCGCTGCGGTGCAGAACAGGATATTCATCGCCACCGCCAACCGCGTGGGCTCGGAGCAGCGCGAGGACGAGACGCTCACCTTTACCGGTGAGAGCGTCCTTGTGTCTCCCAGAGGCGAGTATCTGCTCTACGGCCCCGAGGATGGAGAGACAGTGCTGGTCGCGGAGATCGATTCCGAGGATGCGCGCGACAAATCGGTCAACCGGTACAACGATGTGCTCGCAATGCGCAGGACGGACATGTATTCGCTCTGATATCCGATGCGGAACAGGCGGGAATCGGCTATACTCCCTTATATGAGACTGAATCAGGGCCGGCCCAAAGGGTGGTTGAAAGGGGCTCTCGCGCTCTTTGTGCTCTTGAGCGCAGGCACACTGGGCACAGCGGCGCCAACGTCGCAGGACTATGTGTATGTGTTCACCACTGATCCGAGGTCTTTCAATTATCTCAATGACCAGCGGGCAATAAATACACAGCATATCGTCAACTTCGTCGATGCCCTGCTCGAGCACGACCGCTACGGCATTCTCCGGCCCTCCCTCGCAGAGAGCTGGAAGGTCAACGACGATTTTACGGTCTGGACATTCAATATCCGCAGGGGAGCGAAGTGGGTGACCGCCGACCTCGAGACGTATGCGGATGTAAAGGCTCAGGACTGGGTCGATGCCATGAAATACATGCTCGACAACAGGAGCCCGCTGGTCTACCTTATTGATGGGTTTGTCAAGAATGCTGGCGCCTACCTGCAGGGCAGGATCACCGATTTTTCCCAGGTCGGCATAAAGGCCAAGAGTGACTACGTGCTCGAGTACACTCTTGAGAAGCCCACCCCCTATTTTGACACCATGCTCACCTACAGTGCCTATTATCCAGTCAACGGAGAGTTCCTGCGCTCGAAGGACAAGGACTTCGGCAGGGTTGGCAGGGGTGGCATTCTTTACAATGGCGCATATGTGCTTTCGAATTATATTTCCAAGTCCGTCATCGAATACGATGTCAACCCCAGCTACTGGGACAAGGAGCAGGTCTACATCAAGCACGTAAAATATGTCTATTTTGACGGCAAGGACCCCGATTCTCTCTTCGACAATTTCGATGCGGGCGTTTATGTGGCCGCACCGGTCTACAGCGGCAATGAAGAGCTCTTCGCACGGGCCCAGGCGGAATACAAGGACTGTATCTTCAGGGCACGCCAGGATTCCACTTCTTTTGTATATGCTTTCAACTACGACCGCCAGGCATACGCTTCTCCGGCAGATTCCACCAAGGGAAAATCCCCCAAGAGCGAGCAGGCCAAGGCAGACACCAGGAAAGCGATTCTCAACCGCAATTTCCGCAAGGCGATCTTTTTCGGCCTCGACAGGCCGACCATTCTGGCCCAGCGCAATGGCGATGTGAACAGACTCGCCGCCATCCGCAACTCCTATACCGCCCCCGAACTGTCCTTCGACAAGGCGGGCAAAGACTATGTGGAATATGTCGAGGATGCGCTCAAGCGCCGCAACCCGGCAGATTTCCCTGCCAGCTTCAGGATCGATGATGCGCAGGACCCCTACTACAGCCCGGCCAAGGCAAAAGACTACATGGCAAAGGCCAAGGCCGAGCTCATCGCACAGGGCGCAACATTCCCGATTGAACTCGATATCGCGACCGATGTCTCCTATAGCAAGGGCCTGAAGATGGATCAGGCTCTCAAGGCTGGTCTGGAAGGGCTCTTCGGTACCGACACCATCAGGGTGAATCTCGTCGAGATGGATGAAGAGAACTACTATGCCTCCACCTGCTACGCCGAAACCGGTTCCCAGTGCAACTACGACATCGGCAACACCGCCGGATGGGGACCCGACTACGGCGATCCGTACACCTTCCTCCAGACCCTCGAGCCTGGAGTGGGCACACTCCTCGTTCCCGTCGGCCTCGACCCCGTCGGCGGGGGCGGCGACAATGCGTCGGCGACCGCCATTGGTCTCTATGACTATGCAAAGAAAGTCGAAGCCGGCAACGCCGAATGTAGAGACTCTTCCAGGCGCTTCAGACTCTTTGCCGAGGCGGAGGCACAGCTGCTCGACGACGCCATCGTCCTCCCCTACATGTCGTTTGGCGGCGCCTTCCAGATCTCCCGCGTGGTTCCCTACACCGTTGCCCGCGCGGCCTATGGCGCCGACGAGTACAAATTCAAGGGCGTCATCGTCAGCAACAGGGTCATCAGCCTTGCCGAGCGGGAAAAATATCGCCAGGACTGGGAGAAGCAGCGCCAGGCCGAATACAGGAAGCTGACTTCAAGGTAACTGAGCCAATTTCAAAACTCGTCCGACTTTTGAAAGAACCCCAACTTGCTATTTATTGTGAGGATGCGGCACAGTCCCCGCACCCTTTTGAAGGATAGACAGGCGCGCCTTGAAAAAAGTCGGCGCCTGCACCGAGGTGGGCGTCGCCCTGCGGGAAGGCTCTCCAATTCCATGGCGCCCCGGGGCGCCCTTTTTTGATACTCGTTTAATACTCGAACACGCTCGAGCCTATGAATTCGCGCAGGATCGAATCGTTCGGCACATATTGGGGCGATATGGGCGATATGCGCGAGATGAACATCTGGATACGGCGGGCGTCGGAGTACTCGGGATGGTAGGGCTTCACGGCCTGCAAGAGCGGCTCGGCGAACACCTTGAGCACGCCGAGTTCGTAGTCGAGCGCCGAGTTGAAGGCGATGTCTGCCGAACCCTGGAAGGGGAAAATGTAGAGCCGCTCGCCTCGCTGCACCGAAGACCACATGCCGAGCGTGGCGCGTGCGTCGTGCCCGCGGAAACTGTGATCCCTGACCATGCGCCGCAGAAGGCGGTAGTCGGTGGTGCGCACGCGGTTGTGGTCGTCGACGTTGAGCTGCGTCAGCGCGGAGACGTAGATTTTCAGCTTGTTTTCGGCGGGTATCTGCGGGGTGAGCCGCTCATTGAGCCCGTGGATGCCTTCAAGGATGAGTATTTCATTGTTTTTGAGGTTTATGGTGGTACCCGAGGCCTTGCGCGAGCCGCTCTTGAAATCGAAGACCGGAAGCTCGACCTCTCTGCCATCGAAGAGGTCCAGCAGCTGCTGGTTGAGGAACTCGACATCGAGCGCCTCGAGGCATTCGAAATCCGGCTTGCCATCGTTATCGAGGGGCGTGCGGCTTCTGTCGACAAAATAGTTGTCGAGCTCGATGTGGATGGGCTTGAAGCCCAGGGCCCTGAGCTGGACGGACAGTTTCTTTGCCGAAGTGGTCTTGCCGGAGCTCGAGGGCCCCGCGATCAGGATCACCTTTGTTTTGTCGGATTTTTCGGCGATGCGGTCGGCGATCGCCGAGAGTTTTTTGTTCTGGAGCGCCTCCGCAACCATCACAAAATCCTGAATGTTCCCCGACTGGTTGATGCGGTTGAGGGCGCCGATGGAGCCGGCGTTCAACACTTTGGCCTTTTCCTCGTATTCTTCGGCGATGTCGTAGAGCACGGGAATGTCGGAGAAGGGGTCCATCTCGTAAGGCTTTTTCGTGTGGGGAAAGCGGAGCAGCATGCCTCGCCGGTAGGGTATGAGCTCCCACACACCGAGGAGACCAGTGTGCGGCACGAGGGGGGCGATGTGCAGGTCGCGGTATCCGCCACACTCATTGAGCTGCACAAAGGGATCATTGATATATTCTATGAGGGCTGCGGTATCGGTCTGATTGGACTGTTCGAAGTATTCGAGCGCATCGCTCCAGGAATGCGTGGCGATTCTGATGGGCAAATCTGCGTCCACATAGCTGCGCATGCGGGAGGAGAGAGCCTCGAGCAGCTGCGCTGAGATCGGTTCGCTGTCGTCGAAATAGTGATAATAGCCGTTGCCGATGGCCATGCTCACCATGAGGCGCCGCTTGGGCACGATCTCCCTGGCCGCCATCGCGAGCAGAAAGCACAGGGAATGGCGATAGACTTCGGCGCCCATCGGAGAATCGGGGTACACCGGCGACAGGCAGCAGTCTGCGTTTATTGATGCGGACAGCGCCGCCACTTCATTGTTGACAAAGACCGCAAGCGGCGAAAAAGCCCCTTTGCCCTCACTCGATCCCTTTTTCAGGCCTGCGCGCTCAAAGATGTCTTTCGCGCTCAGGCCTGCAGGCACCGAGATGTCCTTAAAACCGCCTATTTTTACTGTGAGCATATCCATAGAATATAATACAGAGCGCTTTGACGAGCATATGCCTTTTGTGTACAATTCATGCGCTATGTCGAAAGTGACTATAAAGGATATCGCCCTGCGCGCAGGCGTATCGAAAACCACGGTTTCCTTTGCATTCAATTATCCCGAGCGCATTTCGAAAGAGACCTACAAGAGAATAATGGCGATTGTCGAGGAGCTTGGCTACGTGCCCAATCCCTTTGCCAGGTCGCTGACGACAAAACGCCTCGGCGCAATCGGCCTGCTTCTTCCCCAAAAGATCGGCGACATATTCGGAAACCCCCATATGGCGCAGGTCATCAGCGGAATAGGCGAAGAGTGCGAGCAAAAGGAGTTTTCGCTCGCCATCCTGCCCCTCGTCCGCGGCAAGATAGTGGAGGCGGCCAGGAAATCCTATGTCGACGGTCTTCTCACGATAGGCGTCGGCCCCGACCACGAAGTGGTCAGCCTCCTCAAAAAGAACCGCATACCTTTTGTCACCATCGACGGGGAGGAGTCCTCCTCGACAATCAACATCGGAATCGACCACAGGAGCGCGGCGAAGGATATGATGCGGCATGTGCTCGAGCAGGACTTCCGGCAGATCGCGATCCTCTCGCTCGAACCGGACACAAAGCCGAGAGAGTCGGGCCATTTTTCCATTGTTGTCCAGAGACGCCTCGAGGGTTTTCAATCGGCGCTGGAGGCGTTCGGTTTGTCGCTGAACGACCCGCGGGTATGCGTGCAGAACAGCAAGGGCTCCATCGACGGCGGTTACGAGAGCGCCCGATACCTGCTGTCGCGCGAGAGCCGTCCCACCGCGATCGTGGCGATGTCCGACATCGTGGCGATCGGGGCGCTCCTCGCGGCGAGGGAACTCGGTCTTCGGGTGCCGGAGGATGTGGCGGTGGCGGGCTTCGACGACATACCGGAGAGCCTCATCAGCACCCCGAGACTGACGACCATCCACCAGCCCGCCCGCGAAAAGGGCATAGAGGCGGCGCGCATGGTGATGCACTTGCTCGACGGCGCCGGGGGCAGCCACATTCGGTTGCCGTACCGGCTCATCGTGCGCGAGTCCACGCGGCTGTCGTGAATTTTCGCGCTTTTGGCTACGGATATACAAAGGGAGGAACAATGGCAAAGACTATTCCCGAACGTTCAGAAATTCCTGCTGAACACAAGTGGAACCTCGCGAGTCTTTTTAAGGACGATGCCGAGTGGGAAAGAAATCTCACGGCGCTGGGTGGGCTGCTGCCGGAAGCTGAAAAGAAGAAGACCAGTTTCGGCGCGGACGAGGATGCACTGCTCGACACCCTGAAGGCCTATGAAAAATACCTCATCCTGGAAGAGCGGCTCGGCTACTACGCACAGCTGAGAGTCACCGAGGATGAGGGCAACAGTGCAGCCCGCGGCATGTTCGCCCGCTTTATGGGCCTGTCGTCCCAGGGGCAGGCCGCCTGGTCCTGGCTCAGCCCGGCGATCCAGGCGCTCGGGGACGACTTTGTGGATCGCTGCCTTTCCAGCCGGAAATTTGCGGACTACAGCGTCTTTCTGAAAAAGTTGCGCAGATTTAAGCCGCACGTGCTGGGCGAAGCCGAAGAGCGCCTCCTCGCGCTCCAGGCCGAGTCGGCCCAGACTGCGCAGGAGGCCTTCAGCGTCCTCACCAACGTCGATCTCAATTTCGGCACCGTCGAGACGCCAGAGGGCCCCAAACCGCTCACGCAGTCCACATTCGCATCGTTCATGCGCATGCAGGACAGGGACGTGCGGAAGGCAGCCTATCTGCAGTTCTACTCTCACTTTGAAGCGCACCAGAACACTTTGGGCTCCCTCTATGCAGGCTCGGTCAAGCTCGACAAGTATCAGGCACTGGTGAGGAAATACCCGAGCGCCCGGGCGATGGCGCTTTTCCCCGACAATGTTTCCGAAGCCGTCTACGATAATCTGGTCTCCACCGTGAACGGGAATCTGCCGATTCTGCACCGGTATTACAGGCTCAGAAAGGAGATACTCGGTCTGGACAGCCTGCGCCACTACGATGTGTATGTCCCCCTCGTCGCGGAAGTCAGGGCATCGCACCGCTATGAAGAGGCGGTCGATATCGTGATTGAGGCCCTGAGACCGCTCGGCGAAGAGTATATCCGTACCCTGCGGACTGGACTCCTGGGCGGATGGGTGGACCGGTACGAGAACAAAGGCAAACGCTCCGGCGCCTTTTCGGCCGGCACATTTATCGGCGATCCCTACATCCTCATGAACTACAAGGACGATGTCCTGAACGACCTCTTCACCATCGCCCACGAGGGTGGCCACTCGATGCACTCCTGGCATTCGGCCCGCAACAACCCCTTCATGTGCTACAACTACACGATTTTCGAGGCCGAGGTCGCGAGCACCTTCAACGAGCAGCTGGTTTTCTCCTACCTGTATGACCACAGCAGCGACGACAGCGAGAAGGCATTTCTGGTCGCGACCCGCATCGACGACACTTTGGCGACGCTTTTCCGGCAGACGATGTTCGCCGAGTTCGAGAAGCGCGCGCACGAGATCGCCGAGTCCGGCGAGGCGCTGACGGTCGATGTGCTCAGAAAGGAATACCGCGCCCTCTTGGAGAAGTATTTCGGGCCGGAGATGGCCTTCGAGAGCGTTTCCGATCTGGAGGGCTTGCGCATTCCGCACTTCTACAACGCCTTCTATGTCTACAAGTATGCGACGGGCCTGTCGGCGAGCATCGCCCTCTCCGAGAGAGTCCTCCATGGAGGAAAGGAAGAGCGCGATGCATATTTGGGCTTTTTGAAATCGGGCGGCAGCAGGTTCCCGATCGAATCGCTGAAGCTCGCCGGAGTCGACATGTCGACCCCGGAGCCCGTGCAGGCCGCATGCAGGCGCTTTGCCGAAGACGTGGAGAAGCTCGCGGCCTTGCTGCACAGGAAATAGGAGCCATCGCCGCGCCGCCGTGCGGCCCCGCAACTGTCGGCAACTGAGGCAACTATCATGAACCAGCTATGTGCGGCCCCATCATGCGACCGCACATGCTGGAATGCGCCGCCGCCGATGCCGGGCTGGCGGCCCCTTCATTTTTTGCTGCGCCGCATCCGCGTTTCCAGGCGGCGGACGAGAAACGAGAGGCTCACTGTCAGACACAGATAGAAAAAGGCGACGGCGTTGTAGGTTTCGAAAAACTTGAACGTGGAAGCCGCATATACTTTTCCAAGCTGCGTTATGTCCTGTACGCCGAGCGCTGAGACGAGGGATGAATCCTTGATTATCGCGACGAATTCATTGCCGAGCGCCGGCAGGACGTTGCGGACGGCCTGAGGCAGCACGATGCGGCACATGACCTGCCAGTGCGACATGCCGAGGGCCTCGGCCGCCTCGGTCTGACCCCTGTCGATGCTCTCGATGCCGGCACGGAAAATCTCGGCGATGAATGCCGCGTAGCCGAGGGTGAGGGCGATGATGGCGCGCGTTGCGAAGTCGAAGCTGCGGGACTCGATTTTACCTATAATTCCCGCACTGATGAGCGGAGCCAGAATGGCGTTGAGCGCCTGCGCGAGCGCCGGCGCCCCGACAAAGGCGATGTAGTACAGGATGACGAGCATCGGCAGACCGCGCACCAGCTCGATGTAGAACGTCGATATTTCGCGCGCCGCTCGGGCATGCGAAGAGCGCATGAGCCCGAGGCAGAGCCCAAGAAGGATAGAAGCCGCGTATGCGATGAGCGACACGGTGAGTGTCACGCCCATGCCGCGCGATACCGCGGAGAAAATGACGCGGTAGTCGGCAGAGGTGAGGGCCGAGACCAAGAGCCAGCCTCCGAGGAGCACAATGGCCACAAGCCACCAGGGAATACGGGCAAACCTCTCCTTCATGTGATGACACCTCCCAAGGCCTTGTGAAATAATGGTGCGCCGTAGCCGGCCGGCACTGAGTGCCAATTAAAGGCTTACCCGAGACTCTTGTTGTGCACGCCCCTCACTGCGCGGCCCGAAGGGTCGGCCTGATTCACCCAGGCCGCGCTCCGGTGGATGACGGTGGACATTGGCTATTTGTTGTCAGTGACAGTGAAAGTGCCGCACACGGCTGTTACTTTGTGTAGCAACAGAGTGCCCTGTCCGAATCTGTACCTATTTGTCAAGCCCGGCTCAGTCTTTTCCACTACGGCTTATATTCAAAGAACCACTTCGTGTTCAGCCTATCCAGAAAACCCTCGGCCTTCAGCGCTGCGATGGCGGCGTTGAAGGGGCCGACCAAGTCGGATCCTTTCCTGAAGATGAACCCGAACTCCTCTGTGCCCAAGGGCCCGCCGACAGTTTTCAGCTTGTTGGGATTGGCGCCGATATATCCCTTGCTGGACGCCGCATCCATGAGCACCATGTCGACATCGCCGGACAGCAGCGCCTGCACCGAAGCCCCGAAGGTCTCGAAGAGCTTGATGCGCGGGTTGGCCTCGTCCCCGTCGAGCACATTGTAGACGGCGACGTAGAAATTGGTCGTTCCCGCCTGGGCCCCTATGAGGAGCTTGGGATTGGCGGCGAAATCCTTTTCGTCGCCGAAGCGCTTTTCATCTGCCCGCACCAGCATGAACTGCTGACTCACCATGTAGGGCACGGAGAAATCGACCTGCTCCGCGCGCTCATCGGTGATGGTTATGCCATCCATGCCGACATCGAACTGGCCGTCGCGGACCGCCTGGATCATGGTGTCCCAGGACGTGATCTTCCAGACGACTTTCGCGTTGAGCCTCCTGGCGATTTCGTTCACCGCATCGTACTCCCAGCCCATCGCCTTGCCCGTCTTCGGGTCGATGAAATTGAGGGGCATGTACGCATTTTCCGTCACGGCGATGATCGTCCGTCCCTTCAGATCGGGGAGTTTGCCCGTCTGCGCACCGGCGGCAAACACCACCGCAAAGGCGAGGGCAAGAGCCGTCAGGCAAAGAATGCTTTTCTTCATCGTTTTCCTCCTTGCGCGAATATCATATGTGTAGGTGCTAAACGGAGTTCATTGTATGCCTGACGCTTTGGGTTTTCAATAGTGCCTGATTATCGGGACTGTTTTTCACAGAAGATTCTTTGAATGCGGGAAGACAAGATCGGGTCAGTGCTTCACGCAGTTTTAAGCTTGAAAACGGCTCATGTCACTATGACCGACACACCGTCGGGGATAACAGTAACAGAGGCATGAGATTTCTTTAGAATTGTCAGTGCCTTTTCCATTGCTTCTGCAAAAGAATGGGCAGGCACCATGTGAAATTCCCGAACCATTGTATCTGGTGCATCGGAAAGATATATAACAGTGGCGTACTGTAAAATCATGGCAAAAATCTGGGATTGCCACTGGTCAGGGATGGTTTCCTCTTTGGGAGTTGCGCGAAAACGGGCCAGTATGCGTTCCAGGCTTTTTTCTTGTTGGAAAGTTCTGTAAAAGCCTTCGGCACCAGCTCCATCATCAGATTTTGCAAACATGATGATCACACCGTTTTTGTTAACGGTTGCTGCGGCCGTCGTGATTCCCTTGACGGCCTGGTAGATATTCTGATCAAGAGGGTATCCGCCATTGGAGGTAATCACAATATCGGCCGGTTTGCGTTGAACGCAGCATTGATTACTCAAGAACCGGCACCCCTCAAAGTGAGCTTGTTCAAAATCACCTGCAACGGCATATACAATCTTTTTTTCATCATTTATCACGACATTTGCAATAAAGGCGAGGTTGGCCACTCTGGCGGCGTATGACATGTCCTCATGGATTGGATTGCCGGCCAAGACGCCTGCCCGCGCATTAGGATTGTCAATAAAATTTGCATTATGGTTGTACATTATTGTTTTTCTTGCAGCGACGCCTGGCAGCACACTCTTACGTCCGCCTGAGAAGCCTGCGAAAAAATGGGGCTCAATAAGCCCCTCAGCTATCAAGAGATCACTTTCGGCTGCGCAACGGTTGAGTAGTAGTTTGCCTCCCGACGGCAGCATTCCCAGGGGGATCATGTTTTGATCATCGTCGCAATCGTGTATCACGATTTTTTCTTTGGCTATGATCTCCTCTCCGAATTTGTCTGTAAGTTCGGCTTTCGTAGTGTTGCGGTGACAGCCTGTGGCGATCAGAATAGTTATATCGGCTGCTGGGTTGCCCTGTCGGATTTCGCCTAACATCAATGGCATTAAGATCCTACTGGGTACGGGGCGTGTATGATCACTGGCAATTATTGTCACTTTCTTTTTGCCCCTGGCCAATTCACGCAGCTTTGGACTGCCGATAGGATGTTCTAACGCCTGTTTCACTAGTTGCGAAGGCGTAGCCATCGGATTATAGTGCGACATCTGCGATATCAGGATGCCATTCAAGCGATTTGCATCTATTTCTATATCAATGTGAGTAGTGCCGTAAGGGATAGCAATTTGGCTCAATAATAATCCTCCTTCCCAAAAGGGATTTATTATAATAATTGCTGTTCTCATGGATCTTACCATCAGCAAGAAACGGCAGATATAGCATTTTCAATGGGCTATACATACCCCAGCCCCGCGAGCACCACTGAGACTGCCACAGCGGCGGCGGTTTCGGTTTTCAGTATCCGGTCGCCGAGGGAACAGAGCGCAAAGCCGCTCTCCAGAAACTGCCCGAGTTCGGCCTCTGTCCACCCGCGCTCGGTTCCGATGGCCAGAACAACCGGCGTCATCGAAAGGGGCATGCGGCTCAATGGGGTGGCCGAAGCGTCGGGATGGCACACAATTCTGGTCGCGCGCTGGCCCTCCAAGGGAGGGCCAGCAGGCATGGTGTCGTCCGCGGGCTCCTCGGGGGTTTGGACCTGCGAGTCGTTCGGAGCCCCGGTGATCCTAACCTGGTCCAGCGCTTTTTTCAGGGACCACACAAGGCTGATCTGTGGAATGCGGGGATTGCCGGCCTGTTCGGCGCCGTCCCGCGCGTGAGCGTAGTATTCTTTTTGTGTATAGAAATTGGATTGGGTATAGGATTTTTCTCCGAGTTCTGTCGGAAAGAACGTGATACTGCTCACTCCAAGGATGGTGAGTTCTTTGACGATGCGTGCGGCCTGGATCGGCCTCGCGGTTCCAAGCATGACGTGGACGGGGCGCAGGGGTGGGGCAGGGCCTCCCGCGGTGAAGCGGAGCACGAGCTGTGCGTCCGTTATCGACTCTAGGGAAGCCCAGCCGACAAGTCCGTTCGGGCTGCCTGCGCGGAAGCGGTCCCCCTCTTCTTTTTTCAATACTTCAAGGATGTGCCGGGCCCTGCGGTCCTCCAGGGAGAGCGCCTGGAGCCTTTCCGACGAATCGAGGATGCAGAGGTTCATTCGAACGATACGACCTCTTGTCCATAATCGACGCCCGGCACCTCGAACCCGTGCGCCCTCAGAAAATCGCTTTTGAAGCCGTCGGGATCGGCGAGTCTGTAAAGATTCGATTCATCGATCCTCGCCAGGCGCGCGCTCACTTCATTCTGAACCGAGTGGCCCATCTCCAGATCGTCGATGCGGATTCGTCCCTCACGGTCGACAGGGATCTGCGTCTCTCCTTTTAAGTAGAGCCGCTCGGAGAACAGGCGTATCATCTGATCGACGCAGTCCTCGTGTATGTTCCGTTCCTTCATCACCTTGAACAGGGTTGAAATGTAGAGGGGAATCACGGGGATGACTGCGCTCGCCCGCGTCACCACCGCCTTGTTGATGGAGACGAAAGCGCGCAACCCCTTTGCATCGCGGTAGCGCTCGTTGAGGGACTGCGCTGTCTGTTCGAGGTGGAGTTTCGCCTGCCCGATCGTGCCGTCGCGGTAGATCGGCCAGGAAAACGAGGGCCCGATGTAGGAATAGGCGAGGGTTATCGCGTTCTGGCCGAGCACGCCCGCCGTATCGATCGCCTGGATCCACAGCTGCCAGTCTTCGCCGCCCATGACCTTTATCGTCTGCGCGATCTCTTCCTCCGTGGCCGGCTGAACCGTGGCCTCCGCAATTTTGCCCGTAAACACATCGAGCGTGCGCCCCGCATACCGTCTGCCTATCGGTTTTATCACAGAGCGATAGAGGACGCCTGTATCGGGGGCGGTGCGCGCCGGGCTCGCGAGCGAGTAGATGACGAGGTCGTACTGAAAGCCGCGATCGCGGGCAATTTCGATCGCCTTGTCCTTTGCTGCATGCGAGAACGCGTCGATCTCCGAAAAAGTCCGCGCGGTGAGGCCGGCTCCGGCGGCGAGCACATCGAACTCCTGGTTGAAGTACCAGCCCGGGGTCCCGGGTTTTGTGTCCGTGGGCTCTTTTTCGTAGGAGAAGCCGACGGTGTCGGCGCCGTAGCCGAATGCCGCCACCATCCTCGAAGCCAGCCCGTAGCCTGTCGAGCAGCCGATCACGAGCACGTGCGCCGGCTTCGGCGTGCCCCGGCCGTTTTTGCCAAAATTTGTCAACCTGTCCCGAAAGGCCTTTACCCGTCCCGCCTGCAGGCGGACTTCGGCGCGGCATCCTGCGGGATGCGCATTGATACAGATATTGTTCCGAACCATTGGTTTGAGGATCATTCTGGTACTCCTGAGGCAATGCTTATCCATTCGGACTCGGCGACGACTGTGTCGCCGACCCTGGCGATTCCTTTCTGCTGAAGATAGACGGAGGATGCTCTGACATTGGTGATTTCCATCTTCACGGTATCGCCGGGGTGCACCGGCTGTTTGAACCGGGCGCCCTTGATTTTTGCAAACATGAAGAGGCTTTTGGGGTAGATGCCCATCAGTTTTGCTCCGACACCGCCCGCCTGGGCCATGCTCTCCACGAGCAGAACTCCCGGTACGATGGGGAATGAGGGGAAATGTCCCTTGAAGAACCAGTCATCGGCCCGGAACGTATGCTCGGCAAAAATGGTATCGTCGTTGATATATACGTCATCCACGAACAGAAACGGGGGCCTGTGCGGAAGATAGGATTCGATATCATTCATTGACAGCCGCCTTTTGGTGTAGCTACTGCGAAAAATGTTAAATTAAAACAATTTTAGTGTTCTGCCGCAAATCTTGCAACAGGTTTCATGTGCAGGCTGACTTGAAGATGACTACGCCATTGTGGCCGCCAAACCCAAGGCTTGCCGACATCGCGGCCTTCACGGCGTGGGGCTGGGCCACGTTGGGGACATAGTCCAGATCGCATCCGTTCCCGGTGTCGGGATTGTCCAGGTGAATGGTCGGAGGCAGCAGGCCTGTCTCCAGCGCCCTGATGCAGGCGATCGCCTCGATTGCGCCCGCGGCGGCGATGCAGTGCCCTGTCATGCTCTTCGTTGAACTGATCTTCAGACCTGACGCAAGAGGGCCGAAGGCGCTCTTCAGCATTCTGCTCTCCATGGGATCATTGAGCTCCGTGCCGGTCCCGTGCGCGTTGTAGTAGCCGATGTCCTCCGGCCGCATGCCGGCATCTCTGAGGGCGAGCCCTATGGCCTTCGCGCCGAAGATTCCTTCCGGCTGGGGGGCGGTCAGGTGATACGCGTCGCAACTCGCTCCGTATCCGGCGAGGAGGGCGTGTATGTGGGCGCCGCGGGCCGCTGCGCGGTCGAGCCGCTCGAGGATGAGAATGCCCGCCCCTTCACCCATGACGAACCCATCCCTGTCGCAGTCGAAAGGCCGCGAGGCGAGCTGCGGCCGGTCGTTGTAGGCTGTCGAGAGCGCCTTGAGCCTGCAGAACGCCGCGACTGCAAACTCGGTGATGGCCGCTTCCGTGCCGCCTGCAATGACGATGTCGGCCCTCCCTGCCCGTATGAGGTCGAGGGCTTGGCCGAGGGAGTCGGTGCCCGAAGCACAGGCTGTCACCTGGGTGAGGGCTGGCCCGTGGATGCCGAAGCGCATGGCGATATTGGCTGTCGCTTCGTTTGCGATCATGAGGGGAATGGTCATGGGGGGTATCCGGTCGGGTCCATCCTGCAGCATTTTGGCATGGGACTCGGTGAACACTTCCAGCCCGCCGATGCCGTTTCCCACGACGACCGCGATGCGGTCGGGATCTATATGCCCACTGGCCTCCGGAAGCCCTGCGTCGCCCCAGGCCTGGACAGCCGCCGCAAGGGCATATTGGGAGAAGAGGGCCATTTTTCGGGCTTCTTTTCTTTCGATCCAGAGTGAAGGGTCGAAATTCTTGACCTCTGCCGCTATCCTGCTCTCCACCTTCGATGCATCGAAGTGCGTAATTGGACCGACACCACTCACTCCGCCTGTACAGCTGCTCCAGAATTCATCGACGGAATTCCCGATAGGGCTTATCACTCCAAGCCCAGTGACTGCGACTTCTACCTGCATGTTTGTATCTCCGTACACTGTTTTTTACCATCGAACGACGGCCGCACCATAGGTGAGCCCCGCTCCGAAACCGACGAGCATCACCAGATCGTTGGGTTTCAGGAGGGACTTTTCATCCATCTCGGAGAGCGCAAGGGGGATGCTCGCCGAGGAAGTGTTCGCATACTCTTCTATATTCATGTAGATTTTTTCCATGGGGATCGAGAAGCGCTTGGCGGCGGCCTGTACAATGCGCGCGTTCGCCTGATGGGGCACGATCCAGGAAAAGTCCTCAAGGCGATAGACAGTCTTGTGGAGCAGCCGCTCTATGGCCACCGTGATCGATTTCACCGCAAAGTCATATACCTTCTTGCCGTTCATCGAAATCACGGGTACGACCGGCTCCTGACGGGAGAAGGCCTGCGTCCTCTCCGGCTGGGCGAGGTACAGGTCTTTTGCCCCGCCTCCGTCGGCCCCGAGTATAAAAGAGAGGCATCCGCGGCCCGCCTCATCGATGCGGGACAGCACCGCGGCGCCCGCTCCGTCGCCAAAGAGCACTGCGGTCGACCGGTCATTCCAGTCTGTAATTCGGCTCAGACTGTCGGCCCCGATGACCAACGCGTGTCCCTCATGCGATGCCTCGAGCATGCTTGCGGCGACATTGAGCGCATAGATGAAGCCGGTGCAGCCGGCGGTCACGTCGAAGGCCGATGCCCCATAGGCCCCGAGTTTGTCCTGCACAATGCACGCCGTCGCCGGAAAACCGAAGTAATCGGGCGTAGCGGTCGCAACGATGACGTAGTCGATATCGCGGGGAGCGATTTTTGCCTTCTCCAGCGCGCTCTGTGCGGCACTTATGGCCATGTCGCTCGTCTGTACGCCGTCGGGGGCAATATGCCGTGCCCCTATGCCGGTATGGGAGCGAATCCATTCATCGGTGGTCTCCATCCGTGCCGCGAGCTCATCGTTGGTGATCCGGATAGGAGGTACATAGGAAGAAATAGATCTGATCACGACGGACATATGCATCTCTCCTTCTCTTCCAGAGATGCATAGAGTCAATCACAGGAGTGGGTTGTTGTCAATATGACAATAATAGTAAAAATGTCATGAAGTGGTTGTCGACGCTCAGGCCTTCTGTCCGGGCGTCTCCACAGGCTCGGCCGTGCCCGGCGATGAAACGAGCGCATCGGTGGGAGCCGGTCCCGCGATTGCCTTTTCTCCGCGGCCTTCCCCGATGAGCCCCTCGAATTCGGATTCTTCGATCACCTCTTTTTCAAGCAGGAGCGAGGAGATGTGGTCGAGCATCTCACGCTTCTCGCCAAGGAGGCTGAGCACGTGCTTGTAGCGCTGGTCGACCATCGAAGCTATCTCTTCATCGATGTAGCGCTGCGTCTCTTCGCTGTATTCCTTGGTGGCAAAGGGGTCGATCATCTGCTGGGATCCCGGCAGACCTGAGCCTCTCTTTGTCAGGGCGACGTTCTTGAACTTTTCGGACATGCCGTAGTCCGTGATCATCCGCTTTGCGATCTCTGTGGAGCGGGCGATATCGTTTGCGGCTCCGGTCGAGATCGAGTGGAACACGAGCTCTTCGGCGGCGCGTCCGCCCAGGAGGACGTCGATCTGGCCAAGAAGCTCTTCCTCGGTGACGAGATAGCGGTCCTCGAGCGGCATCTGAAGCGTATAGCCGAGGGCACTGAATCCGCGGGGGACAATTGAAATCTTCCGCACGGGGTCGGCGCCAGGAGTGAAGGCGGCCGTAATCGCGTGGCCCGTCTCGTGGACAGCCACGATCCGTTTTTCCTTTGGGTTGATCATGCGGTTTTTCTTTTCGAGGCCCGCGATCACTTTCTCTATCGCTGCCTGGAAATCTTCTTCCTTTACTTTTTTGCGCCCTGCGCGGACTGCCAGAAGCGCGGCCTCATTCACGACGTTTGCGAGGTCCGCGCCGACAAAGCCCGGCGTGCTCCGCGCGATCTTCGAGAGGTCGACCGTGGGGTCCATTTTGATTGGTTTGGTGTGAATCTTGAGGATCTCTTCACGGCCCAGCATGTCGGGCCTGTCGACCAGAACCTGCCGGTCAAAGCGCCCTGGCCTGAGGAGAGCCGGATCGAGCACGTCTGGCCGGTTCGTGGCCGCGACGAGAATGAGTCCGCTGGTCGAATCGAAACCGTCCATTTCGACGAGCAGCTGATTGAGCGTCTGTTCACGCTCGTCATTGCCCCCGACGATGCCGGCGACACGCGACTTGCCGAGCGCATCGATTTCGTCGATGAAGATGATGCAGGGAGCCTTTTCTCTCGCCTGCTTGAAGAGGTCTCGCACGCGGGCAGCCCCGACGCCGACGAACATCTCCACAAAGTCGGCGCCGCTCATCTTGAAGAAGGGAACATTCGCTTCGCCCGCCACTGCCCGCGCGAGCAGGGTCTTGCCCGTGCCCGGGGGGCCGACCAAGAGCACTCCCTTCGGTATTTTTCCGCCGATCTCGGTGTATTTCTGAGGATTTTTGAGGAAATCCACCACCTCCACAAGTTCCGCCTTTGCCTCATCGACACCCGCCACATCGGCGAACCGTGTCTTTATGTCGCCTTCCGCAACGACCGTCGCCTTATTTTGGCCAAAGGCGAGGACGTTCGAATTGGATCCCATGAACCTGCTCATGAGCGTGCGCCACAGGAAAAACATTATGGCAAACGGAAGCACCCAGTTCAGGAGCAGCGACAGTATTGCATTCCCCTCGCGGGGGGATGCGGAATAGACCACGCCCTTCTGGTCCAGGAGCGCCGTAAATTCAGGATCCGAGACGGGAACAGTCTTGTAGACCGCTCCGGATTTTGCCGCGGCAGGAAGGGGCGATGATGGCTCGGAAGATTTTGAGTCCGTATAGCCGGTGTAGTAACTGCTGTCTATCTCCACGCGCTGTATCTCGCCGCTCGAGATTTTATCCTTGAACGTCGAATAGGGGATGACGGTGCTATCGCTCTTGAAAAGGAAATAATTGAAAAAGGAGACGGCAATCAGTGCTATGAGTATGTAGCCGAGGGAAAACCTGAACTGGAATCCTTCCGGCATTCCCGGCTTTTTATCTGGTCCGTTTGAGTTTTTGTCGGATTTTTTCTGTTGGTTCGGGCTCCAGCTATTCTTGCCTTTAGATGGCATCATTGACTCCTCGCGAATGATTTGCGAGTGCACTGTTGGGTCTGTTCTATCGGTATCGCATAATCGCACTCGCATTCACATAAAAATATAACCATTTTCTCCGGGGGCGGCGAACCCCCCGCCACCTTCGGAGCGAATTTTCTGTGCTGCTTTTCAGAGCAAAATGCCCTGGATTGTGCTTGACCAGAGTGATTAGTTTTTTTATATTTCAAATCGGTTCTCTACCACAAATAAATTTTTGCACATTTTTTAGGAGGAGATACCTATGAATGTAAAGCCCTTAGGGGACAGAGTTCTTGTCAAGATCAAGGAAAGTGAGACCAAGACTGCGGGAGGGATCATCATTCCCCAGACTGCCCAGGAGAAGACCCAGACGGGGATCGTCGTTGCAGTCGGCACCGATGCCGATGCCATCAAAGTCAAGGCCGGCGATGAAGTGATGTACGACAAGTATGCTGGCACTCAGATCAAAATCGATGGTGCAGAGCATCTCATCGTAAAGATGTCGGATATTCTTGCTGTACTTCAGTAGAGAATCACTGGCTGTGAAAAAGGGCCGCGGCAATCCGCGGCCCTTTTTTATTAGACAGAGTGTCAGGCGTTGCCGAGGAGAATCGAGACGACTTCCTCCGGCGCCTTGGCGGAGAGCAGGGCCTGTCGCTTCTCTTCGCTGCGGAAGAGCATGCCCACTTCCGCAAGAAATTGCAGGTGGGGACCCGTTTTATCGATTGGAGACAGCGTCATGATGAAAATTCGGCAGCCTTTGCGGTCGAGGGCATCGAAATCGATTTCCTCTTTGGATATTCCGACACATGCGACGAGCTCGTGCACTGCGGTCGTTTTGCCGTGAGGAATCGCGATGCCATGTTTCATCCCGGTGCTCATGCGATTTTCACGCTCAAAGACACTGAGGACAGCTTCCTCTTTGTTCAGCACCTTGCCGCTGCGTGCCGCAAGGTCTACAAGCTCACTGATAATCTCTTCTTTATTTTTGCCTTTAAGGTCCAGCGTCACCAATTCGGGTTTCAATAAGTTTCTGAGGTCCATACGCATATCCTAATTAGAGGCCACTTTGCCGTCAAGTGTACAGTAGTTGCAAACCCACGCAGATGAGCCAATTTCAAAAGTCGACTAATTTTGAAATTGGCTTTGCATTTGTTCCGGTTTCTTTGAAACCGTACACAAATGCTGCAATAAAAGATTGCTCTTTCAAAACTCGTCCGACTTTTGAAAGAGCTTCAAATTATATAAAATTCCGCGCTTTCTTGATAGTACGTTCTCCATGGCGCTCCGCAATGAGGGCGGTGGAATACATCATCCAGGCTCCGTCGAGCATCACCGCACATATCGAGAGGGGAAGGGCGACAGGCACAAGCAGGCTCGCCCCATTCTGAAACCCCTGACCGAACAGAGTGCAGGTGAGCGAGAGCATCACAAGAATATCGCTGCGGATGCCGGCTGCGCCGACAAGGACTGAAAACGGCACTATGATGAGCAATAGGAGAATTTGGCCGGCGCCGGGGATGTTCCTGGAATAGGACAGGAACATCGCAATGAATGAGGATGCGACGATACACACGCTCCCTATCCGTCCGCCCAGGAGCGCAAGAGGGAAGATGACCGCGTTGGTATCGCGCTTTATGCCCAGGCTCTCGGACACATGCCGGAGCGCGGTTCCCGATGAGAAAAAAATACTTCCCGATGCCGCAGCGGCGAGGATTGGCCCCGCCATGCTGTAGAGAAGGACATATGGGTTGGATTTGCCGCCAAGAATTCGATATATGACCGGAAAAACCACCAGTATGAGGACGATCGTCAGGCCGGCGGAGTAGACAAGGATTCCCTTGTACTCAGAAAGCATCCCCGCATCTCTCAGTTCCAGCATGAGATACAGGGATATGGGTATGAGAAGGATTCCCAATATCTCTGAGATGAAGGAATTGATGAGGTATGCGGCGCGTGAAATCACGTCGAGCGCGGGGAGGAGAGGCCGCGACATCACCGGGTCGTAGGAGAGCGCGAATCCAAAGGCCAGCATGAAGAGCGCGAGCGGCAGAAACCATGTCGCGGCGCCTGAAAAAGAGGAAAAGATGCTCGCGGGAAAGGTCGAGCGGATCAGATCGAGGGGGCTCAGGGGCTGCATCACACCGCTGTCCGATATAAGGGGCAGGGGGGCCGGCTTGAAGATCAGGGCGGCCGCCAGCCCCAGTCCCGCTGCCACAATCAGGCTCACCGCAAAAAAGATCAGTCCGGAGGACAGTATTTTCGAAAACCGATGTGATTCGGAGAGTCTGAATACCGAGATGGGAATACCCGCGGCAAGAGTCAGAATGAGCGCGTAACCGCCGATGTTGAGAGAGATCTCCGCAAGAAAGGAGATCGCGGGTGTCCCGTGGATCATGCTGGGCGGAAGCGCTATGTACAGTATTGCGCCCGTGATGATGCCAAACGCATATTTCAGCCAGAGCTTCATGGTGGCCAAAAGCATAGCGCCGCATCATGGACAGGTCAATATTGCGCGTCGTCTGCATTTTTCAACCTCTCGCATTGACAGAGGCGTCAGTTTTCAGCTAATGTTCCATTCGGCGTTTTGACCCAGTAGCTCAGTAGGATAGAGCGACTGCCTCCTAAGCAGTAGGTCGCGCGTTCGACTCGCGCCTGGGCCAATATCCTGTAATGAATTACAAAAAATGGCCTCTTTAAGTAGGGGAAAATGAAGAATTTTTATCACTGAAGATCGTGACGGAACTCACTACTTCAGATTCCGCGCCCCGGTCACGAAAGAATTTCACACCTGTCGATCACCCTAGACCCCAACCCTGTAATTTTTTCAGTCCTTGACAATACGGGATTTTGTGCTACCATAATTAAACCGGTTAAGCATTTCTCTTATCCGAACGATGAAAGGAGGAATACAGTATGAAGCGAATTGCATTGGTCTTCATGGTGCTGCTGACAGCAACAGCGGCTTTTGGCGCAGGAAAACTCACCCTCATGCAGGGGAAGCCTGAAATTGATGCCCAGCTCAAGGCTTATGCCGCAGTGTGGGGCCAGAAAAACGGCGTCACGGTCGTCATCAAATCCATTGGCGGCACGTCCGGCGGCATGGGACCTCAGCTCAAGGCCGACTATGCGGCGGGCGACATGCCCGACATCTTCGCCTTCGATGGGCTTGAGTCCTACAAGGAATGGGAAGGCATCATCCTCGACCTCTCGAAGGAGCCCTGGGTTTCGAAGACTTCGGTCGCATACAAATATAACGGGAAAGTGTATGGCTTCCCCGTCGCGGTGGAAGGCTGGGGGATGGCCTACAATGCCGACCTGCTCGCCAAGGCTGGCATCGATCCCAAGACGCTCACCAGCTACGATGCATACAAAAAGGCATTCGAGAAACTCGATTCGATGAAGGATAAGCTCGGCATCAGCGCAGTCGTCTCGATGACCGCATCGGTCGAAATGGGCTGGGTCACCGCGCACCACAACTTCAATTCTCTGCTCTCCAACGGCTTGCCCTATGGGGACCTCTCCGTCACCAACGATCTGCTCGCCGGAAAGGTCGACGCGCAGCGTCTGCAGGAGTACGCGGACTGGGTCGAACTGCTCTTCAAGTATGCCGACAGAACGATCCTGCTCACGGGGAACTATGACGCCCAGGTCGGCGCCTTCGCCACCGGGAAGACCGTCTTCCTGCACCAGGGCAACTGGGTCGACCCCAACCTCAAGGCGGCGAACGCCACCTTCAAGATGGGCTTCGCGCCTCACGGTTCTATGAAGAAAGTCACCGATGGCATCTTCGTCTCGGCACCCTCTTTCTATGCGATCAACAAGGAATCGAGGAATCTCGCGCTGGCCAAGAAATTTCTGAATGACCTGGTGACCACCACCGAAGGGCAGAACTACATGGTAAAAGAGGCGGGAATGATTCCGGCCTTCTCCGGCATCAAACTCAACCCCGATGGTCAGCTCTCGAAATCGGTCCAGGAGTGGGCAGCGGCGGGCAAGGTGTACAGCTGGAATCAGTACTATTTCTCCGGCGACTTCAGGGACAAGGTGCTCACCCCGATTTACAACCAGTTTGCGGCGGGCAGCATCACCAAGGCTCAGTTTGTCGAGCTGATGACAAAGGCATTCAAGGACAACGTCCAGAAATAAGCCAGCGCCGTGCAATCGGTGCGTTGAGGTTTTTTAGAATTCTGATTGCCGCTTGATGTGGGCCGCCTGCATTGCTAAGATGAATGCGGGCGGCTCCGTTTTTTCAGGCTGCACAATCCCGAATAGTGGAGAGAACTGCAAAAAGGAGCGGGTATGACAAAAAAGACTGAATCTGCGGTCATATTCTGGGTTTTCCTCGCACCTGTGCTCTTCGCCTTCATCATGGTCATGGTAATCCCCTTCTTTTTGGGGTCCTATTATGCATTCACGAACTGGACATCTTCGGCGCGGGCCGACAACGCACTGCGCTTTGTGGGCCTGAAGAATTTTATCGACAGTCTGAGAGACCCCTCGTTTCTCTACTCGTTTGGGATCACATTTGCGTACACGATTCTGAACATGATCGCGATCAATGTCACCGCCTTTGTGCTGGCCCTCCTCGTGACGGGCAATCTCAGGTTCAAGAATGTCTACCGCGTGGGCTTTTTCGTGCCCAACCTCATCGGCGGGATCATCCTTGGGTATATCTGGCAATTTATCTTCAACAACGCCATTCCTTCGCTGGGCACGCTGATACCCGCCCTCGGTTTTCTGGCCGATCCGGACAAGCTCATGCTGAGCAGGAATACCTCGGCGCTCGCGGCGATGATCATCGTCGGCACCTGGCAGTATGCGGGATATATCATGATGATATATGTCGCGGCGATTGAAAACATTCCCCAGGAACTGATCGAGGCGGCCAAGATCGACGGCGCGACTCCCTGGATCCGGCTCAGGGCGATCACCATTCCGCTGTGCGCTCAGGCCTTTACCGTGACCATGTTTTTGACGCTCGTCAACTCGTTCAAGCAGTTCGATGTCAATGTCTCGCTGACGAGCGGAGGCCCGTCGACCATGCTGATGGGCCGGCCCATTTTGGGCACTGAGCTGCTCGCGCTGAATATCTACAACACTGCGTTCATCTCGAACAGACTCTCCGAAGCCCAGGCGAGGGCCTTCGTGTTCTTCCTGGTGCTGGCGATCATCTCGATCATCCAGGTCTATGTGAACAAGAGAAGGGAGATCGAGCTATGAAAACCTCTCATCCCAGAAGACCCGGCGCGGTCGCTGTGGAGATCGTCACCGCCCTCATATTCCTTCTTTTCCTGTTTCCTTTCCTGCTCGTGTTCATCAATTCGGCCAAGACATCGTTCGAGGTGACACAGTATCCGCTCGCGTTGCCGACGCGGTGGGGGAATCTCGTTGACAACATCGTCAAAATCTGGACGAGCGAATCGGTGCGCTATCCGAGCTCACTGCTCTCGAGCTCGATAATCACCGCTGTCTCTCTTGTCCTCATCAATCTGTTCTCGGCGATGGCCGGATGGGCGCTGGTGCGGACAAAGACAAAGACCTCCTCGGTCATCTTTTTCCTCTTTGTGGCCTCGATGGTGATCCCCTTTCAGATCGTGATGTTTCCCCTCCTGTCCTGGTTCCGCACCGTGACGGTTGCGACGGGGGTGAGGCTTCTGCGCACGTATCAGGGGATCATCCTGAGCTATATCGGCTTTGGGGCTCCTCTGTCGATCTTTATGTTCCACGGCTTTATAAAGAGCATTCCCCTGGAGCTGGAAGAGGCGGCGACGATCGACGGGTGCCACAGGCACCAGATATTCTTTAGGATAATTTTCCCCATTCTGAAGCCTATTCAGGCGACGGTCCTCGTGCTGAACGGCATCTGGATCTGGAACGACTACCTTTTGCCCCTCCTCGTGCTCGGCAAGGGCAACGATGTCATGACCATACCTCTGGCGGTGTCGAATTTTGCGGGAGCCTTTGTGAAGCAGTGGGATCTGATCCTGACAGCGATCCTGATGGCGATGGTCCCCGTGATCATCTTCTTCCTCTTCGCCCAAAAATATATTGTCAAGGGAATGGTCGCAGGCGCAATAAAATAGTCAGGGAGGGCACGAAGCGTCCGTCCCTGACTGCTGCGGATGAAGTCGTCTCAGGCTGGAAATGCCTTCGGTATTTCCAGGCCTTCGCGTCTTATCCGCAGCGGCAGTGCCCGCTATGCCCCATCCTGCGAGAGTTTTCCTTGAGAGAGTTTCTCTATCTCCGCCGACAGCCAGTCGTCGCTGTTGGAGTTCATATCTTCGATGGAAAGGCGGATTTCCTCGGCCTTCCTGCTGAGTTTTTCGAGGGCTGCATGCCGTTCGCCGAGCTTGGATTGGGCGTCCACGGCGTGGGCGGAGGCGAGGTCGAGGGAGAGCTGTCTGAACTGGTTCGACAGTGAGTGAAGTTTGATCTCGAGGCTCTCCTTGCGCTCCAGAAGGGATTTGTGCGCTTTGAGCTGCGCGTCGATCTCGGCGATGTTTTTGTCATACTCGGCCGAGAGGGTGGGAGAGGCGCTCTGCCGTTTGGATTCGATCGCGGCGCGGTCTTTTTCGAGCTCCTTGAGGGGCATGGATGCGATGAGGCCGTCCAGCTCGTTGAGCGTCGATGCCAGGAGGAGAATCTGGTCCATGCCGGTCTTGACCGACTTTTCGGTGTCCGGCATTTCATTGGGGCTCATTTTCCTGAATGCGGCGAGGCAGGACTCCGCATCCTTGGCTGCCTGCACGTAGATGTCGGCGTATGTCCCCAGGGCGGCAATATTGGGGGTATTGGCTCCAGTCGCCGACGAGGCGCCGGAGGCTGGCCCTAGGGCCGCAAAGAAGCGCCGGATACGGGCGGGCATCCGGGTGCCGTACTCGATGGAGTGCGCCAGAAGGCTCACTCCCAAAAAGCCGGTAGGGATGAGAAACCACAGCGACTGTGGCGCGGAAAAGAGATTGATGAAGAGAAAGAGCGCAGAGAGGCTGAAAAAGCTGAAAAAGCGGCTCAGGAACTTTGTCCGCTCTTTATTGATGGCCTTGTATTCTTTCAGCTGATTCGCATCGAGGGAGGCTATGCGGGCCGCTTCACGGGCCATGCGGCGCGACTGGCCCGCTTTGAAAAAGTGCTGCAGCAGGCCGAAAAACCACATCGCCGTGACGGGGGCGGCCCAGGGGACTTGATTGGCATAAGTGAGATTGATGTACCAGAGAAGGCCGTTTACTCCCAAAAAGGAGAAGATTGAGGGGACAACCGAGGAGCCGAGTTTGTCGGCGGTCTTGGAAAGCTCTTCTTTATATGCAGCGAAGCCGTTGCTGAATCTGACCGAGATTTTTCTGTTGATTGTCTCTTCGATCCGGGCGGCGACATCGTCGTGCCTGTGGTCATGCCTGTAGTGTCTTCCATGGTTTGTATCGCGGAGGATGCCCGCTTCGGCGAGGCCTGAGATGACATCCCAGGCGGCCTGGCCGTATTTGCCGAAGGCTGCCCAGGCCTCGTCCGACGAGGGTCGTCTGCCCGTCTTCTTTATTTCTTCGAAGATCTCGCGCCGGATGGCATCGAATGGAGGCAGGGCGCCGGAAGAGGAATCGCCGGGCGCGGCATTGCGCGCCTCTGCCCTGTTTTTTTCGGAGGCCGGTTCTGTGGTCGACGGCTTCTCTCTGGATTCTGTCTCCGCCACATCCGGCTCTTCGATGCGGAATGCCTCTATTTTTCCCCCGTCGGGCAGTTCGAGCCGCACGGGAATTGACCTGCCCCGAATCGAGGGAGATGAGTGCAGGGCTGTGCCCGATACGCAGATTCCTCCGGAAGGCACCGCGCGCACCAGCTCTTCCGCGATATCTGCGGCACTTCCGATCGCGCCATTTGGGGTGAAGAGAATTTCGCCGACATTGATGCCGATTTTGGCCTGAAGATGTCGGGCTGTTTTCTTTTGAATCTCGAGGGCGGCGTTGATTGCCGAAGAAGATGTGTCGAAGATGGCGATGGCTTCTCCGCGCAGCGATTCAAGAAATCGGCCGCCTTTGGCTTCGCTTGCGGCGCGGACAGCTTCGCGGAATTGTGCGAACGCGGCAAGAGCTTCTTCCTTGCCGCGCGACAGCAGTACATCTGGATTGGCGATTTCCGCATGCATGATCGCGCACAGCCGAATTTCTTCAGATGACATGTAAGTGAAGCCTATATCGATACTACCCGCTTGGTCAAGGAGATGAGGTCCGGACCAGGGATATGGCCTTGAAATTAAAGGTTCTGCGGAACGATGTCAAAACCTGCGGACAGCTCGGGAATTGAGACGCGGCGCAGCGCGAGCATGACCGCCTCGTCGGGTTTTGTTCCCCGGGGAAGGCGCATCTGCACCTCGTAGCCGAATTCCGGGATGAAAATCTGTCCATTTTCGGCAGAAGCATCGAGCACGAGGCCCTGGCCTCTCCAGTCTCTGTGCCGGCTGAGGTACACCAGTGTCCAGTGGGCGCGGGAATCCCGCTCTGCCTGGCGGTTTTTTGCCGCCTGCTGGCTGTAGAAGTAGAGCCGCGCATCCATGGTTTCGGAGTCGAGCGGGATAGGTGCGCCGGCCGCGGCCCCGGCGTGCCCCGACTGCCTCTCTTTGGCAAGGATGGCATGAATCTGGTAGTGGGCCAGGAGGTCCTGGTAGCGGCGCAGGGGGCTCGTCACCTGCGAATAGAAGGATAGCCCAAGACCTGCGTGGGCGGCGCATGTGGAGCTGACGAGGGCGGCCCTCATGACGCGGCGGCGGCCATAGTTCTCTGCTAGACTCTGCGACGGCCCCATCCCGCAGCCCGCAAGGCTCGCGGAGGCAGGGGGGTCCTGCGACGCAAAGGGGAAGGGGATCTTGCGTTCGTAGGCCCA
>Ga0228535_1001588_pt1 | contig 32304 bp, 27 predicted proteins | sample SJ1metagenome_FD_168457 | JGI IMG/M metagenome (GOLD analysis project Ga0228535, IMG submission 168457) | Enriched culture of PCE-dechlorinating microbial communities from Ithaca, New York, USA - SJ1 | ecosystem: Engineered > Modeled > Simulated communities (microbial... > Unclassified | place...
CACTTCGCTGTAGACGTCGATGGAGGATGGGTCGACTACATTGCCGTTTCCGACAATGGTATTCTGCAGATCAACAGGTTCCAATTTCATCACCCGAACGCTCACCGCTACCGGACCTTCATCGGCCGCCACCGTGGGAGCTGGCTGAAGCGACTTCAGGTACTTGAAGGGATTGACGACCACCAAGACGGTGGCAAGGATAATGAGGACAATCAGGACGATAAGTCCTGCAATATGTTTTTTAGAATACTTTTGCTTCATACTTACATCAACTCCTTGGTGCGATACTCGTGTTGGATATTCAAATCATAAATAAGGTCGATCAGGGAAGAAATATATTGGAACTGGAGAGCAAGAACTTGTTGCCGGGCCCCGAGCAAGTTGTTCTGGGCTTCCTCCAGCGCCACTCTTGTGATATAGCCGCTCTCATACTGAATAAGGTTCATTATATAGACTTTCTCGGTGAGCTCCAAACTCTGATTTGCAAGCTCTGCCTGGGATGCCAGCATGTTCAGGTTCTGTACCTGCCCTACTACACTCACCTCAAGCTGCCTAACCGCCTGTTGACGCTGGAGGGCCAACTTCTGCAGCGAGTCATCCAACTTGGCAAGACCGACCTTGGTTCGGGAGTTGGGGAGCAGTCCATCGAGGGGGATGCTGATCGCAACGGTATACGTAGTTGAATCGCTGAAATCATTGATTGGATTCAGTTCACTCCATAAAGACATATCATAGGTGCCTTTAATCATGATGGTAGGAAATAAGGCTTGTTCCTTGCTTTGCTTTTGTGAAGTTGCCAACTTAGCCATGTTCAAATCCAGAAGAGCAATGGAGTAGCTTTTCTGCAGGTACTCAGCAAGCTGTTGGACTTCAAGTTCCTTGACCATGGAGGGAATCTCACCCTCTACGGTCAACTCTTGGTCCAAATCCATACCAAGCATTGCTTTCAATGTAAGAAGGTTCGATGCATACGCATTCTTTGCCTGTTGCAGCGAGGGCTTGAGCCGTTCGGCTGCCAACTGACTGGAAAGCACCTCAAGCTCCGAGGCAAAGCCCTGCTCATACTTGAGTTTCACCTCTTCATGCTGCTTCTGGGCAAGTTCAAGATTGGCCTGCTGTACATTGATGTTCTGCTCTTCCATCAACAAATAGTAGAAGAGTTTGGTAATGGTCCTCTCCACCTCGGCCTTTGCCTGCTCATAGGTCACCTGTTGGATCTGATAGGCGATCTGGTACGAGTCCATCTGACTTTTAACTGCAGGGTTGAGGGTGAGTGTTGCAGAAAGACTTAGGCCCAGTCCCATATTTTTTGCAGAAGCACCTGGTGCAGCTTTGAAAACCGGACTTGTGCCTGCATTCGACAGGGTGAGTGATAGCGTTGGGATAAACAAATTCCAAGAGGTTTCGACATCGCGCTTTGCCGTATTGACATCCAAGGCGGTGCTGGTAAGCGAGAGATTGTTGGTTCGCCCTAATTGCAAGGCTTCTTCCAAGGAAATGGCAGGCAATGCAGAGAGGGAGAAGAGAAGCAGAAACGATAAGGCTGCAAGTATCAGTGCTTTTTTAGACATACGTAAATCCTTATTGTTGTAAACATGTAAACAATACTCATACAGGAAAAAAACGGCAACTGATGGAGCTAAAATTTGCCATGAAAATCATAACTCTATCAAGATGTTTGTTATTTACAGAAATGGAAGACTACAGAACGCCCATCAGTGTCTAGTTTTTTGCTCTCCTGCTTTGCCGTATACATGCCCAAGTCCAACTGTTGCAGGAAGGCGTCGAGATTCTCGTAATCTTCCATCAGCAAGGGAGCACACCCTACACTTACGGTGATGGCATCGGCTATCCGTCCCGATGCATTGAATTCGGTAAGCTTTTGCTCAAGGCGCGCAAGAATTTGCAGCACTTCCCTCTCTGTCAGAGCCGAGGTCAGAAGGGCGAATTCATCGCCCCCGTACCGACTGACGATTGTATGCTTTGGAACCACTTGTTCCAGAAAACGGGCGATTTGAATCAACGCTGCATCGCCTTTTGCATGACCATAGGTGTCATTGATACCTTTGAAACCATTGATATCCAAAAGGCAAGCCCACTGGGTTTTTCCAGGCTTTTTCCTGGCGAAGGCAAGATCAGCCATTCTCTGAAAATATCTACGGTTGAACAACCCGGTCAGATAATCGCGGTTGACCTGATTCGATTCCACGTTGAAGAAGAGAATCAACAAAGAAATGGAGAGACTGATCCACAGCACCTCAACGCCATAAAACAGTATCTGCAAAAGACCTGCAATGGCGACAGGAAAGGGAAACACCAACAGCGTACTGTAGATTTTTCTCTGCAGTTGGTCGTGATGGTGCAACAGATACACCGGCCCGAAAAGCAGATACAAATAGTTGTTGATAACCATGAGAAAGAAGTACGGCCCCCTGCTGTATCGTGACAAGTCGTCAATGACAAAAACCCAGCCAGTCCAAGCACTTGCAAAAGACAGTATTGCCAAGAACAGGCAAGGCAGTAAAAGCAACAGAACAAATCGCTTGCTGACACGGTTTCCAATCATATACTGGATGAAAAGAAAGTAGAAAACACCGGGGGCTGCATTCAAGGTATAGAAAAGGGAGGTAAGCAAGGTTAGAAGCGGGGCAAGCTCTGCACGTGGATGGTAGATACCCAAAATATCCACACTAAGCTCCAATGCCAGCAAAGCAAAATTGCTTGCCCAAAGGGCGAGAAACATACGGTCCGCTTGTTCCAGCTTGCCGTGTTGCTTGAGGAAGAAATATAAGAGAACCAACAGGATCGACATGCCGAGTACGCTGTTTTGCACTGAATAGAGAAGCAGGGTGGACCTCCTACAGCAGTATCAGTAAATTTGCCAGAACTCTGTGAGTACTGTATCCCGCCTTTTTCGATACGTCCAATGAAAAACATGTACACGAAGCTATAAAGGCTGACTCGCTCTCCCTTTGTTTGCTTTTTATTGACGAATTGAGGGCAAAAAACTTGCGTATGCAATTCAACGCCTGTACGATAAGGCATGAGCGAATGCACATTAGAGAATGAATTTCTCTGCAAACACAGCATGTTCGGGGGGCTTTCTGACGAGGAACTCTTGTTGATCAAGAGTTATTTACAAGAGCATACCTATCCTCAGAACACAACAATCCTTCAACAGGGTCAGAGCAACAACAGCGTGCACTTCATCGTCGAAGGAGAGGTTGCCATCGTCCGACAATCAGAGTCAAACAAAAAGCAGAGCAGAATCATCACCACCCTGCATAAGGGAGATTCGTTTGGAGAAATGGAACTCATCGACATCCAAAGCTGCGCTGCTTCGGTTGTCAGCCTGACGGAAACCAAAATCATCACCCTGTCAAACAAGGACATGTACAAGATTTCCCAGGCAAACCTGAAGACCTACACCATGCTCATACTCAACCTTGCCAGGGACATCAGCCGCAGGCTCCGGTCAGCCGATGAGATGTTGGCCTTGGTAAAGAACCGGGCTACCTTGCCTCCTGTTTCTTCATCCTCGTAAGGAAAATCACCATCAGGATGGGGAAGATGGATCCGATGAGCATGCCGCTTCTGAGCGCCGATTCCTCCAAAGTCAAATGCTTGAGCCACGGAGCCACTTTCACCAACGAGGGGGCCACATCTGCAGTCAGGCCTATGAGCCAGGGACCGAAAGCAGCCCCTGCATCACCTCCGGCGGCAAGAAATGCAAAGAGAGAAGAGCCTGCATAGGGAAAGCGATTGGCACCATTGACGACCGAACCCGGCCACAAGAGACCGCTGCCGAGCCCTGCAAAAATGCAAGCGACAAGACTGATGACGGGCAACGGACTGAATGCGGCAATCAAGTAGCAGGCAATGCAGAGCACACTGCCGAAAAGCATGGCTTTATAGAGAGGAAATTTGTCGCCCCACGATCCATAGACAGCACGGATGGAGCCCAAGAGGAGAGCGAACAAGCAGAGCCCCAAAAGATCGCCGACTTCCTTGGGCAGCCCCAAGGAGGCTTCCACAAACGCACTGGTCCACTGCGACATGGAGACCTCGGTAGCACCGCCTACGGCAATTCCCAATATCACGAACAGAAAATAACGCGAGCTGAGCAGTTCCCGAATTTTCGTACGCTTTTCCTCACTGATTGCGGGAGCGAGGGGAACACGGAGGAAGATGAAGAAGTTGATCAGCGGGAAGACCGACCAGATAAGCACCAGAATCGGCCAGTTGCTGCGTCCCAGCACCTTGATCATCAAGGTGGTCCCGACAACGACGACGATGAAGCCCCATGCATAGAAGGAGTGCAGCAGGCTCATGGCCTTCTCCTTCGAGTCATTGGGGATGGCCTGGACGATTGCACTGAGGAGGAGTTCGAACAAGCCACCGCCGATTGAGTAGATGACCGTTGCAACCATCAAGCCGACGTAAGGGTTTGCTGGAAATAGTTTTGGGGCGGATGCCAACAAAATGAATCCGATAAAAGCCAGAAAGTGGCCCAGGGTGATGAAGGGCCTCACCCCCCATTTGTCCACCGGGCGGCTGAAAGCCAAGTCGGCCACTATCTGGGTGAAAAAGTTGAGCAACGTCAACCTTCCAGCCTGCTCGAAGGTGATACCGAACTCATGCATGAACGTCACATACAAAAGCGGGGCAAGGTTGCAGGTCAAAGCCCCGATGAAGTTGCCCAAATAACAGGCGCGGATGGTGGATCGATACATGGGGCGTAGTATACGCCAAAGTCAAGGAAAAAGGAACCTTAATTCTCGATATCCAGACTCAACAGGTACCTTTGTACAAGCCGGTAGTTTTCGCTGTCCACACACAGCTCGGGATTGGAGAAACAGAGTCTGCTCAGAATCTGTGCAATCGGATAGGAAGCCTCATCGGTGGCGAAACCCTTTTCGAACAAGTAGGCGGCAAGAGCATCCCTCGCAGCATCCCTGAAACCTTTGACCACCCTTGCGTCGATGGCAGCAAGCACATCGTTTCCTGTCCTGCGTTCTTCCTGCAGGAAGACCTGCAGGCTCTCGTAGTATGCAGCACTGCGATTCAGTTTCAAGGCTTCGTCCGCAACATCGTATACAGTAAGGACCTTCGGCCTGCCGGTTCTCGCCAATGCCTGGGCTTGGGCCATCAAGGAAAAGCGATCCTGATAAGGCTCCCCCACCCGGGCGGCTTGACCGGCAAGGGAAAACCCCCGTTCCAAGAGGTGATGCAACTCTTGGCTGTCGCTGCACAGGTACCAACTGCTGAGACTTCCGATCGGATCATGCAAAAGAGGTGCTGAAATCCCCAGAGCCCTGCCATACTCCTGATAATCTGCAAGCGGTTCGATGAGGGGCATTACCTCCACCTTCACCGCGGAGAAGGGGCTTTGCTGGATACGGTAGCTGCGCTTCTCGTCCTCCAACCCGATCACCTGCAGCTCCCCCTTTGCCACATCCTTGAGCTTGGTCACCTCATCCAGTTGTGCAGTGCAATAGAAGACCTGCCGGTCCTTGGAAATCTCAACAATGGCCTCTGCGATCGCCAAAGACCTCTGGTCGTCGCTGTTGGCCATCAGTTCGTCAAAGAAGACGGGGAAATGATACTCACCCCCGCTTTCCAGCATCTCCAGGAAAGCCATTCTCACCGCAAAGAGCAGTTGGACCCGGGTACCGCTTGAGAGCTCCGCCAGGGAGAAACTTCGGCCCAATGCAGTGTCCAAGGCAGTGAAGGTTCCCTTGCCCATGGCCAGTGAGAACCGGTTTGCCGTGATGCGCAGCAACCATGAACTTGCATGGCGGACCACCTGCGGCACATGCTTCGATTCCGACTCTTGCTTCACCTCTTCACAGAGGGTGTACACCATGCGCTGGTGCACTTCCTCTCTTCGTTGGGCCTCCAAGGCCTCCTTGGCCTGCTCGTACCTGAGCAGGGCTTCCTCCAACTTGGTATCGGAGCACAATGAATCATACCGCTCCCGCTTTCTCCCGTATTCTTCACGCAGATCCTCCAGATGCACAAGCTCGGCCTGAGTATCGGCGAGCATACCAGAGACTTCGTGCAGTGTGGTGCTTGCAGCAAACTCAACTATTTCCGGCTGATATGCATTCAGTGATTGCTCATACACACGCTTTTGATCTTCAAGCTCACGATACTTTTCATACTGGCTCTGCAGGTTCTCAAGACTCTGCAAGTCTCCGACGGTAAGCCGGAGTCGTTCAAACAGCTGCTGCAAATCCGATGCAGATCTGCCCTGTCTCTGTTCTTCCTGTGCAAGCAGCTCCTTTTGGCTTTTCAAGCGGTCATGAAGCTTGGATGCACTTTGGATGGTTTGTATCAGCTGTTGCGCCCCGGCTGTAATATCGACAACCTCGGTCTCCTGCAACCTGCACAGCTGTGCCAAATCGGAAGCCGCAGCTTGGAGCCGGCCCCTTGCCTGCTGCTCATTTGCAACAGCCTGATCATGGGCACTGACTGCGTGTACCCAATCCTTGAGGAGAGGAGACAGATGAAAGAACTGTGATCCTTGCAGATTCGGCTCCTCGGTAAGGTTGAGCGTCCTGCTTGCTTCCTCCCATTCGTCAAGCCACACCTCATATGCGGCTTTGGCCTGCTCATAGGTTTGTTTGGCCTTTCTTCGCCTCTCATTCTCCCCTTCCATGCGCTCCAGTTCGGCCATCCTTGCAAGAACGTTCCGAAGCAAGCCCGCAATACACGCTATATCGAAGGAGTCAAGAGTGAATGAGCCCAGCTGCTTTTCCAGCCGGGCTTGATAGGAAGCCAGCAAAGCTTGAAGGGACTGGTACTCTTCATTGGGTTTGTGCCTTAAAAAGAGCAGCCCGAATAGGGCGACAGCCAAGGTTCCGAGCAAGCCGAACACCGGAGAAATGGCAATGGATAGCAGCGATCCAAAAAATGAGAGGGCGATTGTTCCAAGAAGCAAGACTTTGCCGGAGTGAGGCTTGGTTTTCGGCATGGAGTTCACGTTGCCAAGCGTCTCGATGCAAAGAAGCAGCGTTGTTTTCAAAGCTTCAAGCTTCTCTTTCTCCTGCAGATCGACATCGACCATTTCCCCCAGTTGCCGGACATGGGTTTCTGAGGCTGCAAGATTGCAACGAAGCGGTTCGCAACTATGAGCAAGCTTGGCCAGCTTTGCCACCATACGTTCCAGATTGCCTTGGTCCGGGAGCTGGCTCACCAGCCAGGACAGTTGCTCTTCGCACACCTTCAAAGCAGTCTTGGCACTCTGCAGTTCCTTTTCTTGGGAGCGTACCTGGCTTTCAAATTCCTTGAGTGCATCGATCCGGGCGGTAACGACCTGTATAAAGTTGGGGTTATCCAGGAATTCGGGATCGAGGTTGAGGTTGTCCAAAGCCGCTTGGTCGACCTGGATGGCGGCCAGCCGCTGTCTCACCGCTTCATCGGCTTGGTCCAAGGCTGCCTGCAATGCATGGGCATCCTTGAGCGTATGCTCATTCAGCAGGGCAAGCCTGCTGTCATACCCCTGCAAGTCAGCAAGCAGAGCCCGTCTCGCATCAAGCGTCTCAAGATATGCCTGCACTAATTTCAATCGAACAGAGGTTTGTTGCATGGCAGGCTGACGAGACAGCTCACTCTCAAGATGGGAGATGTCGGTCTTCAGCGAGACGTTGGCCTGCAACTCCGTTCGAATCTCATCATAAGCTTTATACGCATCAGCAACACTCTTGGCAAGCGCAATTCTTCCGTTGGAAAACGCTGCAATGCCTTTGGCTTGCCGCAGTGCAAGCTGAAGGTCGATCCCGCCTTGCATCTCTCGTTGGATGGCTTGGAGAAATACACTCTGCGAGCCTTCAGCTTCCAAAAGCTCGTGCAACGGAAACCAGTAGGCATCCGCATACTCATCGTTTCGTCCCGGCAGGCGGGTCTCTTCACCGGTATCGAGGCGCTTCTGTACGAGCTTGCCCTGTGACAGGCTCAGATGCCACTTCTGCCCTCCCGAGTCCAAATGAGCCTCTGCTTCCAGGTTTTTCGGGCAGTCGGATGCGAACAACAAGCAGCGCATGGTCCGAACCATTGTGGTCTTGCCTACTCCGTTTGGTCCATGGACGACATTCAGGCCGCTGTGGAGGGAGAGCAAATCAGGGAAGGTATGGCTGGGAAAGCCGGGTGCACGAAAGAGCGAGAACGAAGTGAACTGATGCTGTTTCCCCATTATCGTTCTCCTTCTTTTTGCACAACCATCGCTTGCAACAGCCGCATGCCGGCTTGCCTGGCCAGGTTTGCAGCTTCTTCCAAACTCAGGCTCGAGCTGTCCAGCCTGCTGTACGCCGAGCTGTTGCAGCTCTCTTCGTTGAGGCTTAGGTACTGCCTCGCCAATCGGTCCAACTGAATCGGATCGAGCAATTTTCTGGCAAGCAGGGCATCGGGCCCGCTTCCCATCGACAGCTGTTGCAAGTCGATTGCAAGCTCGGTTTGGTCCTCATAGCGATTGAGCAGGTAGGCGACAACACCTTGTTCTTCTATGAAGAAGACATCGTCGTCCCCCACCTTTTGCATGATCTGGTCAAGGTTGAGAGAAAGAGCGAGTGTGCCGGTGAAGACAGCCTTCACAAAGAGTGTCCCTTCATACTTGAGCTCCTGTATACACAGGCGGATGCTCTTGGTAAGTTGTTTCTGTATTCCATCGGCATCCGCGATGCCGCTGACGTCTATGCAACACGTCTCATACCGATACGGGCAGAGAGGAATGAAGAGCGGCTCTTTGAAGTGCAGGTCTTCTTCCGTTTCCAAGAGATAGAGGCCATGCTCACCCATCTCATTCACATCGAGGGCGTACGGGGAGCCGCAGTAGTATGCCTTGGCTGCTCCGACCCTGCCTTTCTTGTGGATGTGCCCAAGCATCCAGAGGTCTACGCCGCTATGAAGCAGGTCTTGTTCCTGTACCGGCGCATAGGCAGAAAGAGCGGTGCCGTAGTCGGCATGCAGCAAACCCAGGTTTATGAGTGAGGGATTGGGCAGGTCGCTTGGGAACTCTTTCAGAGGATTGGCTTCTTCGTGGCTCGAGCGAAACGACCAGCCAAGAAATCGGACACACCCGATGTCCAGGCTCTCCCATTTGCCGCCGAGGCCGAGGATCGTGATGGCATCGCTGTCCTGCACCAGGCGGGGAAAGATATTCCAGTCATGATTGCCCCCCACGCCGATGACCCTGATACCCGCTTCCTTGAGCGTCTGCAATCCTTTGAGCAAGGGGCCGTACACCGAAAGCCAGGCTTTTTCCTGTTCCACCACATCACCGACCAGTACAACCACATCGACTGCAAGACTGAGGGCTTTCTCTATGATGGCATCCCAACTGCTATGACCCGATTGCGCCAATACAGGCTTTCTGCCCATATGGATGTCTGCACATGCCAGAATTCTCATACTGCCTCCAGAATCCTGAGTATACCATATGCACAGGAGCATCCCAATCGGCAAAGTGAAAAATTTGGACGGCTTTTCCTCCTTGTGTATTGACCTTCCGACTGCTGATTCATACAATGCATTACGCTTGTTATATATCGTATGCTATATAAAAACCCTCATGCATCCCGTCGCCTTGCTTCACCAAAAGGAGTCACCTATGAATCGCAGTTTGGAAACAAAACCCGTCGCACATGCACTCGTGTGGATTGCCCTGTACATCATCATCGTCAACATCGGAGATGCCATGGGAGGCATTCCCAACCTCTCTACCAGCCTTCTGTTGACCGTCTTGTCAGTAGTGCTCTTTTTCTATTCGAAAACCAGAATACCTATGGGTTTTGACATCTTTTCCAAAAGCGAAGCAAAAAAAGTCTTGTATTATCTGCCGCTAGGAGCCTTGGTCGTCATTGCCTACCTTGGAGGAGTCGACCCCTCCCTTAGTTTTAGAGACATCCTGATAGCCGTACTGCTGATGGCAAACGTCGGGTATCTGGAAGAACTGTTGTTCCGTGGGTATTTGCTTGAGGCCATTGAACAGGACAAAGGCAGGCGGCGGGCAGTGATCATCAGCGGCATCACCTTCGGCCTCGGCCACATCGTAAACATCTTTCGCGGATACGAAGCGCTCGAGCTTGTCGCCCAAATAGCCGGGGCCATCGCCATCGGCCTGGTCCTCGCCCTTCTGGTTGTGAAGACCCGGAACCTCATCCCCGGCATCCTGTTTCACATTCTCTTCAATATCGGTGGAACCATAACCGTACAGCACAGCAGCAGAGAAGCGCTTCTGCTGCTGTGTATCATCGGCATTTCCGTACTCTATCTACTCTTTCTTCTCAAGCACCTTCCCACAAGTCAATCAAGCGGATACACCACCCGCTTGGTGTAAGTTGTATGCAGCAGGTGGTGGCTCATCGGCGACAACGGCTGGTCCAAAAAACGGGCATACAAGTCTTGGATTGCCGGGTTCTCATGGGACTTTCGAATCGGCTTGTTGCGGTCCTCCTCATAAATTGATTGCGCCCGCTTGAGGCGGATATCGGCGGTGGTTGGAATGGGCTGGCCCCCGCCGCCAAGACAGCCGTCGGGGCAGGTCATCACCTCGATGAAGGTATACGGGCTGGTACCGGCCTTGATCTGGTCGAGCAGAACCCTGGCGTTGGACAAGGTGTTGGCCACCGCCACCTTGATTGTGCTCTCGCCGAGCTTGAGGGCGGCTTCACGGATTCCCTTCCGCTCACGAAGCTGGGCGAACTCGACCTCTTTTAGTACATTTCCGGTCAACTTCTCCACAGCTGTCCGCAAGGCGGCTTCCATCACCCCTCCTGAAGAGGCGAAAATAACCGCACCTCCCGTGGAAGCTCCCAAGGGATCGTCAAACTCGGATGCTTCCAAACCGGCAAAATCTATGCCTGCCTGCTTGAGCATCTTGGCCAGCTCCCGGGTGGTGAGGGCCCAATCAACATCACAGAAGCGATCTTCCTCCGATAGATTGAGTCGTTCCTTCCAATACTCAAAGGAGCTGTCCATTTCGCTGCGACCGGCTTCAAACTTTTTTGCCGTGCAGGGCATGATCGAAACCACCCGTATCTTTCTGGGATCGAGGTTTGCCTGTTCGGCATAAAAAGTCTTGGCGATGGCTCCGAACATCTGCTGGGGTGACTTGCAGGAGGAGAGATGACCTACCTGCTCGGGGTAGAATGTTTCGATGAACTTGATCCACCCCGGCGAGCAGCTGGTTATCATGGGAAGCTGCCCCTGATGGGTGAGCCGATGAATCAACTCGTAGGCTTCCTCCATAATGGTCAAGTCGGCTGTAAACTGGGTGTCGAACACCTTGTCGAATCCCAAGGCCCTGAGGGAACTGACCATTTGGCCGGTCACCAGGCTTCCCTCTCCCAGGCCCATCGCCTCTCCGAGCCCTACCCTGATGGCGGGTGCGGTTTGCACCAAAACCACCAACGAGGGGTCTTCAAGTGCATCAAAGACCTGCTGGACGTGGCTTTTCTCTGTAATGGCCGCGGTCGGGCAGACAAGCGAGCACTGTCCGCAATTGGTGCAGACTGAATTGCCCAATCCTTCGTCGTAGAAGGTTGCAACCTTCGTCTTCAGTCCGCGTCCCACCATCTGGATGGCAGAGACCGACTGCATCGTGGCACACACCTGTACACAGCGATTGCAGAGTATGCAGGCATTGGGATCGCGGATGAGGGATGCAGAGGTGACGTCAACCTCCTCGAATTTCTTCTTGGTCCGAGGAAACCGGCTTGTACGGACGCCCAGCTGCTGGCTCAGTGCCTGCAGTTCACAATTGAGATTGCGTTCACAGGAGGTACAGAGAAGCGGATGATTGGCCAACACCAATTCAAGATTGAGCTTTCTGGCATGCAGGACCCGTTGGGTATGGGTATGGATCACCATGCCCGGCATAACGGTATGCATGCAAGAGCGAACCAAGCGTTTGGCGCCCTCCACCTCCACCATGCACACGCCGCAGGAGCCGTGAGAGTTCACATCCTTGAGGTAACAGAGCGTTGGAATCTTGATGCCGGCACGCTCGCAGGCATCGAGAATGCGGATTCCTCTTTCCACGGTGACGGTTTTCCCATCGATGGTACAGCTGATCATCTGCTCATCCATTGCTCACCTCCTGAATTTTGATATCGCAGCGCAGACACCGTGCGGCTTCCATGCGGGCTTGTCGGCCGGTATACCCGCGATTCACCTCGGCAAACGAGAGCCGGCGATCCTTGGGTGCAAGTTTCACCGCATTGATGGCCTTCCCCTCATAGAGCGTTTTCCCCACCGTATTATCGTAGCTGAACGTGGTGAAAAGTGTTGCAAAGCGGTCGATGCCCATCAACTTTTGGTCGATGATGCGTGCCACTTCCTTGCCTTGCCCCATGGCCTGGGCGGCTGTCGAGGGTCCGGTGATGACATCCCCGATCGCCCAGACGTTCTCAAGGTTCGTCTTGTAGCCGTAGTGGGTTGCCTCAAGGTATCCATACTTGGAAACGGCAAGTCCCAGCCTTGTCAGCAACGGGGTATCGACACGCTCTCCTATGGCTACGATTACCGTATCACAGCCAAGAACGCTTTTTTGTGCACTCTCCGTCCGCTGTCTTCTTCCACTGAGGTCATACGGACCCAGCTGAAGATGATGCACTTCAAGACCCTGTATCCGTCCCCCGGAATCACGCAGAACCTGCGAGGGGGCCACGTCGAACACAAAATTAATGCCTTCCGCAAACGCTTCCTCGATCTCACTGCGGTTGGCAGGCATCTCATCCCTTCCGCGACGGTAGGCTACGGTTACCTGGCAACCCAATCTCCACAGAGAACGGGCAACATCGATGGCGACATTGCCGCCTCCAAGAATCACCACCCGGCTTCCCACATCGGCTTCTTGTCCTTCACTGAGGAGCCTGAGAACCTCGGTACCCTGCAGGTACCCCGGTCCTTCACTACCTTGTAGATCCAGTGTTGCATGGTGATAGGAGCCCAAGGCGAGAATCACTGCATCACTATCGGCTTGCAGTGCGGCCAGCTGTACATCACGACCGAGGGCTTTGCCCAAGGCGAAGTTGACGCCCAGGGTAGAGAAAAGTTCAAGTTCCTTTTCCAACACCTCCTTAGGCAGTCGGTAGTTGGGAATACCGTAGCGCAACACGCCTCCAGCCTTCTGGTGCTCGTCGTAGACAGTCACCTTATGGCCCAGCCTCCTGAGGTAGAAGGCCGCAGACAGTCCGGCGGGTCCCGCCCCTACTATCGATATGCGTTTCTTGGTCTGAGTGGGCATTCTGTCCAGAAGCGCCTGATACACATCCTGCTCCTGGCCCATCTTGTAGAGGGTATCGGCAAGGTAGCGATGCAGCTCTCCCTGATGCACAGGCCCGTCCAAGTCGTCACGCCTGCAGCGCATCTGGCAGTGGAAGTGACAGATGCGGCCCAAGGTGCCCGGCAGGGGATTGTCCTCCAAGGTGGAGGTAAAGGCCTCAACCAGACGATCTTCCTTCAAGAGTGCGATGTATGAGGGGATTCGCATGGCAAGCGGACAGGAGTTGGAGCAAAGCTCCCCCACCAGGGCTTCACAGGTTCCAGCCTCACACTTGCCTCGTTTGATATGGCTCTCATACTCCTCGGGAAAATAGTTGAGGGTGGTGATGACCGGGTTCATCGCCGATTGACCCAGGCCGCAGAGGGAGGTGTCGCTGATGTTCAGGCCCAGCTCCTTGAGTGTCTCCAGGTCCTCCTCCTTGCCCTTCCCTTCACAAATCCCCGATACCAGACCAAGGGCCTGGCTCAGGCCCTCCCTGCAGGGGGTGCAGGTCCCGCAGGACTCCTTGGTCGTAAATTCCAAGAAATACCGGGCGGAGTCGACCATACAGTTGTCGCTGTCCATGACCACCATCCCCCCCGATCCCATGATGGCTCCCAGCGCCCCCAGACTCTCATAATCGATGGTGCTGTTGAACAGTCGTGCGGGGATGCATCCACCGGAGGGACCGCCGCTCTGCACTGCCTTGATCTTCTTGTTGGCGTTGACAGGCCCGCCTCCTGCTTCATAGACAAGGGTGGTAAGCTTTTCGCCGAGCGGCAGTTCGACCAAGCCGGTGTTCTTTACCTTTCCCACCAGGGAGAACACCTTGGTTCCCGGACTGGAGGGTTTGCCGATCCTGGCAAACCAGGCGCTTCCCTTGGCGATGATCAGGGGTATGTTGCACCATGTCTCCAGGTTGTTGATGGTGGTAGGACGGCCCATGAACCCTTTTTGGGCGGGGAAAGGAGGCTTTACCCTCGCCCTTCCCGCATTTCCTTCCAGAGAGGCGATCAGGGCTGTTTCCTCACCGCAGACAAACGCGCCCGCCCCTTCCACAACAGAGAGGTTGAAGCTGAACTTGCGGTCCAGGATATTGTTACCCAGAAGCCCCACTTGATAGGCTTGGTCGATGGCGATGCGAAGCCGCTCCACCGCCAGAGGATATTCGGCGCGTACGTAGATGATTCCCTCCTGGGCACCGGTGGCATAGCTTGCGATGAGCATGCCTTCGATAAGCATGTGAGGATCGCTTTCCATCTCATTGCGGTTCATATAGGCACCGGGGTCGCCTTCATCGGCATTGCAGATGAGGAACTTCGGTTCGCTGGGTTCCTTGGCCATCATCTCCCATTTGAGCGCGGTGGGGAAGCCCGCCCCTCCGCGTCCTCGAAGCTTGGAGTCCTTCACTTCCGCCAGCACTTCGCTCCTGCTCATTCCTCCCAGGACTTTCTCCAACGATCGATACCCGCCGACGGCTACATACTCTGCAATGCTTGCCGGGTCGATGAGGCCGGCATCACGCAGCACCAATTTCTTTTGTGCATGGAAGAAGGGCACTTCATGCCAATGAGGAAGTTCTTCAAAGCCCTCCCCGTAGGTGTGAAACGCCAGATGGTGATCCCATTCGGTGATCCTGCACAAGGCCTTCGGCTTATAATAGGTACCTTGCTCCAGATCATCGAGAATAAGCGGGACATCGGAAACCTCTACCTTGGACAACCACACCAAGGGTTTGCCTGGAAGCTGGAGCGAGACCAAAGGCTCTTCGCTGCAGCAGCCGAAGCAGCCTACACTGCGCAGGCTTACTGCCAGATTCCGCTTCTCCTTCTCTTCCTTGAATGCAGCGTATACCTGTGCGGCACCACTTCCGATTCCGCACGTCCCCATCCCTACTGCGATGCCGGGGTGGCTTGGATACATACTCTGTCCGCCTTCGAGCTGGAGCCTGTCCAATAGTTTGTTCATGAGACCTCCTTGCCTTCGAGAAGCGATTGCAACATCTGACTGAGCTTTTGCTCCGTCACGCGGGAATGGATGACTGAATCAATGGCAATGACCGGAGCCAGCGCACATTGGCCGAAGCACGCCACGGTGTGGACGGTGAACCGTACATCGTCGGTGGTGGCAGTCCCCTCTTCATCAAGCTGAAGGTTCATTTGCTTGAGAACCTGCAGAAGCAACGGCTTGGAACCACGGGTATGACAAGCCGTCCCCCTGCAGACAGTGATTACATGCTCGCCTTGCGGTTTAAGATTGAAAAATGCATAGAAGGTGGCAACTGAATAGACTGTCGAAAGGGGTACTTCCAGCTCCTTTGCAACCAGGACCAACTCCTCCTTGCTGAGGTAGTTGTGATCGCTGCTGCGCTGGACTGCTTCCAGAATGGAAAGTAGTGCTCCACGCTCGGTACGATGGGACGCTACGATTGCTTGGATCGCGGTGTGTCGATCGCTCATGAGGACCTCCTTGGAAAAAAACGGAGACAGTGCACGCAAAACCTGCATCTATACCATGAAACATCCAAAGGATGCTGTAATATATTCCAGAAGACCTTTGTAAGCATACTAAACCCGAGAAATGAATAAAGCAAGGTATCTATAGTTATTACAATAAGTAATTTGCATAGTTTGTAATTTTATACAGCTTTTTAATGTGAATATAGGAATATAATAAACACTTACAGGCTTCTTACTCGCATCATTTGACCACGTATCGTTCCTTCTCTATCCTATATCATGAACGGAGGAGCATAGAGCATGAAAAGTTTTCGTAAAGAGTTGTCTTTCCATCTACCTTCACGCAGAGCTTTGCTGAACATAACGCATCTCGTACAACAAGCTGTCCAAGAAAGCAGCGTCCAGGAGGGATTGGTATTGATAAATGCCATGAATATTACCGCAAGCGTCTTCATCAATGACGATGAAAGCGGGCTGCATCAAGACTACGAGGTGTGGCTGGAGAAGTTGGCTCCGGAAAAACCGTACAGCCAGTATCGGCACAACGGATATGAGGACAATGCCGATGCACACCTCAAGCGCACCATCATGGGACGAGAGAGTGTGGTGGCAATAACCAAGGGAAAGCTTGATTTCGGTACCTGGGAGCAAATTTTCTACTATGAGTTCGATGGGAAGCGAACCAAGCGGGTGCTGATTAAGATCATTGGCGAGTGAGAGGCCTCAGTCATTCCCTTCCGTAGAGCCGATTTCCCTACCCAAGCTCCTGGGCAATTCATGATGCATAGGTTTTGCCTGATTTTGCACGTGCGAAGGCTGCAACTGGGACAGCTGTGCATCGGTCATCTCCGGTATGTCGGAGAAGTCGATTTTTCTCAGTTCTTCATCGTTGGTTTGCATGCTCATCATCCGCCTTCTTTGAATTGGGAGAGGCTTCCCTTGCTAGAATATGTTTACAGTATAAACCATGAAAGGACCAGAATCAAACAGGTCTTAATCATCAGCCTGTTACGTAATACACCATGCTCACAATATCCTCAAAGCTGCCGTCATCCTTGGCAAACCCTCCCCTGATCGTCCCCAGCCTCTCAAAACCGAGTCTCTCATAGAGTGCAAGCGCTCGTGTATTGGAAGCAACCACAGCGTTGAATTGCAGGATTCTGAAGCCGAAGCGGGAAAGCTGGCCCAGCGAGTCCTTGACCAAGGCCTTTCCGATTCCTTTGTCCCGCATGGTCTTCTTCACAGCATACGAAGCATTCGCTATATGGCCGGCCCTTCCTACGTTGTTCGGATGCAGAATGTACAGGCCTGCAAGTTCGCCTTCATCGATGGCAACCGCTGCATAGCTTTGGCTGCAAAAGAAAGCCGAAGCCGTTATGCTGTCAAGCTTCTCGTCCTGGGGAAAGGCATTGCCTTCATCCACAATCTCGTTCCAAAGCCCGGTCATGGCCGGGATATCCTGCTCGGTATATGCTCTGATCGTCATAGGAGGAGTGTATCACAAACCGGCTTGCCTTGCCTTCGGTCTTTGCGGTACTCTTGCAAGGCGAGGAAAGAGAATGCACCATCAGTCCACCATCTATGTAACACCCAAGCTGCTCATGCACCAAAGCGATGCCCTTCAATCGTTGATGGGGCTTGCCGTGGATTGTACCGTTTCCCTCGCTTACCCTAAGGATGCTCGCTCTGATGCACAGGTTTTGTGCAAAGCCCATCCATTTCTTTCCTCCTGCCTGCAGGCGACCGAGCAAACACTGTTCGACAATGTTGCTGACAAGACCGAGACATTTTTGCTCGATGAGGGGATAAAACTCTCCTTCTACTGTCCGCTTGAGCTTGCAGCATCGCCAATCATAACCTTGTTCTTCCATACGCTTGCCGATGCAGTCTCCTACATAGAGGCGTATCCAAGGCCCGGCGAACAACTGCCAAAGCTTATTGCCGAAGATGCGGCACTGCTTGCACAAGGCAAGCTGGTGGCCTTCCCCACCGAGACTGTCTACGGTCTTGGTGCAGATGCCATGAATGAAGAGGCTGTGAGAGGCATTTTCGCTGCCAAAGAGCGGCCGTTCTTCGACCCCCTGATCGTCCATATCGCCCAATTGGAACAACTAGAGGGATTGGTAGTCGACCTCGACCCAAGAGCCAAACTCCTGATGGATCACTTCTGGCCCGGTCCTTTGACCATGGTATTGAAAAAACATCCCGCTGTGCCCTCGATCGTTACGGCCAACAGCCAAACGGTTGCCATCCGGATGCCTTCCAACCCTTTGGCGTTGAACTTGATCAAGGCCAGCGGCAAAGCCATTGCAGCGCCGAGTGCAAACCGATTCGCTTATACCAGCCCGACTACCGCGCTTCATGTGCGCGAGCAGCTCGGGACGCGGATCGATGCAATTCTTGATGGAGGCGCATGCACCGTTGGCATTGAATCCACGGTACTCTCACTCTGCACCGAAATCCCCACCATACTCCGACCGGGGAAAATCGGATTGAAGGAGCTTCAGCCCTTGCTTGGCGAGGTGGCAATGGGTAAACAGGCAGGTCCTACCGATACCCATCTAGAAAGCCCCGGGTTGCTCGAAAGCCATTATGCCCCCACGACTCCGCTCTATCTGGTCGACGATGTCACCCTGTACAAGGACCAAAGCGATGTCGGGGTGTTGCTGTTCGAAAAGCAGTCCGTCCCGTTCAAGGGGCCGGTGGTGTATGTCAGCGAGAAGGAGGATGCCGAAGAAGCGGCAAGTCGCCTCTATTGGGCGATCCGCCACCTGGACACCCTGCACTTACGTTGCATGGTCGGCAGCCTCTTGCCCGAAGAGGGCATCGGCGTTGCCATCAACAACCGACTTAAGAAAGCATCGGCAAAACACTGAGATCAGCGGTTCAGAACCTCGGCAAAGGCTTTGATCGCATCCTCTCTGATGTTATGCACATCCTCGTCGCCTTTACTCATCATTTTCATCATCTTCCTGGTGATCCACCCCATTTTGGAGAACAGGAACTCACCACCGAATGAATCAACAACCAAGGCTTTTTCACGGAGGGCTTTACTGTAGTTCTGTTCAAGCTGCCTCACAGCCCCTTCACCCTCTTCCATCATGCAGAGAAACAGGCCAAGTCTTTTCTGCAGAAGGGCCTGCTCATTGGCAATGCAGAACTTCCTGAGTTTTCCGTTGGCCCGTCCTGCATGCACCGAGCCTCCGAGGACAATGGTGTCGTAAGCCCCTAAATCGACATTCGGTTGTTCAATCAAGTTCTGAAGATCTGCATCAGCCTTCAGTTCTTTCTGCAATACTTCAGCACAAGCATGGGTGGTACCATGCTTGGTCGCATATAAAATAAGTGTTTTAGCCATCTGAGTCTCCACACAAGCAATCATAGCACGCACAGGGGGAGTGCAAAAGCTTGGACATAAGAAAAGGAGAACGGTCTCCCGTTCTCCCCTTGTACCATGCGCGGTAGTGACTACCACCTGCCGCTCTTGCCTCTTGCTCCCTGGCGCATCTGCCCGCCGACCTGATCGGCACGGTTTGCAGTCTGCCTCGCTTGGGCTTCTGCTCTGCGTTCCTCAACGAAGGCCTTAAGCTCTTCGGGAATCTCACCATCCTCCAGGACGCAATCCTGAAGCATCTGTCTCTGCTGTACAGCCTGCTGAGTCATCTGTGCAGGACGAGCCTGGACTGCTGAAGCTCTCGTGCTTCTCTGCATCGGAGCTGCAAATGCGATTGCTGCGACTACTACCAAAAGCAGCAGCACCATAAGAATTCGTTTCTTGTTCATCGTTGACCTCCAGTCAATTTGTTTGTTGTTCTTGACTCTATGGTCGCACTCCAATATCCAGTCTGTTTCAACGGTGGGTAAAGATTAGGTAAAGCGAAAGGTAAAACAGGTTTTCTCATTGCTTTCTACATCGATTGACCAGTGATGAGCCTGGGCTATGGCCTTGACGATGGACAGGCCGAGCCCCGATCCGTCACTCCTCCTCCCAGCCTCGCCCCTGCTGAGACGATCGAAAAGGCGGGGAAGAAATGCCGGTTCAATGATTCCCTCATTTTCTATGGCCAGACTCTCGGCACGTTGGTTTTCGTCGGTGGTGTACCGGATTTGTATCAGGCTGTTCTCCAATCCATATTTGATTGCGTTACTGAGGAGGTTCTCCATTGCACGCGTGAACAGTTGATGATCGGCTTGCAGCAATGCATCCCCCTCGGGAATTACAATCTGCATGCCGCGTTTTGCAGCATCCGCCTCAAAACGCTGGACAAGCATGCGAAGAAACGGCTCCAAATGAATGTCACTTCCATGAACCACCAGATCCGGTGATTCAAGCTTGGTCAATAAGGCCAGACTGTTGATCAAGGACCCCAATCTCACTGTTTCCTGCTGCAACAAGGACAAGCGCTCCTGGTTGAAAGGCAATACGTTGTCCTGCAATGCCTCCAGCTGGCCCGAAAGGACTGCAACCGGGGTTCTCAGATCATGGGCAATATCCTCGGCCCACTGGCGGCGCAGGCTCTCTTCACTCTTCAGGGTATCCTGCAGCGTCCTGGCGGCATTCGCGATCACATCGAACTCCACAATATGCTTGCCGTCCACAGATACGGTACGCTCTCCTCCCGCCATACGGTCCAAGGCCTGGGCAAGGAGACGGCTCTGTTTTTTCAGCGGCTTGAGAAACAAGAACGCCAACAGTGTCGACACAGCCATAGCAATCAAGAGCGCCCAGATAAGGATACGCTTGGCGGCGGCGAGCAGGGAGGCATTTCCTTCGATTTCGGCAAACGTCGGCAGGTGTACCGCATATCGGTAGAGCAGCTCATCACTGGAGGACCTGACCTCCCGCCATTGCAGATTCTCTACCAAGCCGTACTGCAAACCCCTGCCCCTGCCTGCGCCCCGTTCAGCCTTGTGGTATGAATAGAGCAACTGGCCGAGGCTGTCGGAGACATAGAGGTACGTGGGGGCGTAGGGCAAAGAGCTGAAGAGAGAGGAGGCAGTCTCTGGGGAAACAGGCTGCGGTGCCTCTAGCAGTTGCGTAACGATATAGGAATTCAACGAAGCCTCTTCCTTCGCATGCCATGAGTCTTGGACCGCATCCAGACCGAAGGAGAGAAACAGTGAGAGAACCAGGGCGAAAATCAAGAGGCTGAGGATAACCAACGCCAAATTCAGCGCAGCCAGAGAAAAGGGTTTATGCATCCTAGCGCTCCTTCTTGGTCCCGCTGAATGAGTATCCGAAGCCCCTCACTGTTTGGATCCACTCGATAGACCCTAGTTTTGCCCTGAGGTTCTTCATGTGGGTGTTGATCGTTCGATCACTTCCATCGTGTGTATAGCCCAGGCACTGACCAAGCAACCGCTCACGCTTGATCAGAAGCGGTGCATTGCTTGCAAGGTAGGAGAGCAGCTTCCACTCAAGAGCTGTCAAGGAAACAGGTGTATCATCCACCAATACCTCATGCTTCTTCTCATCGACTGTCAAGGTATGGCCATCCTTTTCCCACGTCAGGGAGGTCGGCTTTTCGCCATGAGGTTGCTCAACCCGTCTGAGGATGGCTTGCACTCGAAGAACCAGCTCCTTGGCGGAGAAGGGTTTTACAATATAATCCTCTCCTCCGAGTTCAAGTCCGGTTATTCGATCACTTTCCGACTCCCTGGCGGTAAGAAACAGGAAGGGAATGGACGGGTCGTATTGATGGATTTGCTTTGCCAGCTCAAAGCCGTTGCCGTCCCCGAGCATGACATCAAGGATGCACAGCCTGGGGTGCTTGAATTCAAGGCTTTCCACAACTTTGCTCACGCCTTCAAACTCAACTACCTGAAAGTCAGCCAATTCTAGGTAGGCCTTGATGATCTGCCTGATGGAAGGATTGTCCTCTACAACATATATCATGCTTCGATGGTACAACTGCCTGTATGCCGACTCAAGAGAAACAGAGAATTCTTTACCTATTCTCCACCATTCACACGGCTGTCCAGCCGCCGTCCACCAGCAGGAGTGTTCCAGTGACCATATCCGCATGATCGCTTGCCAGATAGAGAACAGCCGAAGCAACATCCTCGATGGTGGCCACCCTGCCGCGGGGAATCTTGGAAAGGACCGAATCAAGAAACAAGGGATCGTCCAAACGCTCGGCAGTTCCCGGTGTATAGACAAAGGTCGGTCCCACGGCATTGACGGTAACACCCCTGCCCGACCACTCGACGGCCAAGGTTTTGGTCAGCATGTTCAAACCGCCTTTGGATGCGCAGTAGACAGCCTCGTGGGGAATGGCTACAACAGAGGCTTGGCTGGAGATATTTACAATCCGGCCCTTGCCCCGCTTGAGCATTCGCCTGCCGGCTTCCTGGCAGCAGAAGAAGGTTCCCTTGAGATTGAGGTCCATCATCCAGTCCCAATCCTCCTCGGTGATCTGCTCAGCAGGAATGGGGTTTCCCATGCCGGCATTGTTGACCAGTACATCCATCGACCCCAGTTCCGATTCAATGCGTTCAAAACAGGAGCGGATGGACTCAACCCGCCTGAGGTCCAAGGAATACACATAGGCCATTCCCCCTTCGCCCAGAATCGTCTCTTTCACTTCCGCCAGTGCTTCGGTGTCACGTGCGGCAAGGGCTACGATGGCTCCTTCGGCTGCGATTATTCGGGCCAAACCCCTCCCGATACCCTTGCTTGCACCAGTGACGACAACCACTTTCCCCTCGAGATGTGCACCGAATTTCTGTGTATCCATACGAGCCTCCCTCCCTCTAGGCTACGATGGATACTGCAAATTGGCAACCTAAAGATAGGCTTCTATGCGCTTGAGAGCTCCTTCGATTCTGAGCTCAGACCATACCAGTGAAGGTATCAGCATAGTGCACCGTATAACCTGCTTGACCAAAGAGGGGGCACTATAATTTGATATCTTTCGTTGCAACTCTACCGACTATCGGTTTGATGAGGAATATGCCCGATATTAACAAGGTTCTCGAAGGCCAGCAGTAGAAACATTGTTGACATCCTTTCCGTTTATAAGCATAGTCGGCTGTATGGGAACGGGAGAACCTGTCATGCACGCAAAAAAACCATCCATCTATTCAGGGGACAAGGGAGTGAAAATCTTCTTGGCCACCATTTTATTTTCGGGTCTCGCCTATGGATTTTATCGGGGCATCCAGGACAATTACCTGGCTGAAATCGTAAAGATCTCCGAATTTGAACGAGGTATTGTAGAATTCTTCCGAGAGCTTCCTGGTCTTATGCTCGTCTTCATCCTTGCCTGGATGTACCGGCTTTCTGAAACCAAGGTGTTCAAGATTGGAACGGCGATCATGCTGTGCGGCGTGCTCGGCCTGCTACTGCTCGGGTCGAGCAAGGTGGTTGTCATCCTGTTCATGGTGGTGTTCAGTACCGGCGAGCATATCGTCATGCCCATCAAGAGCTCGATGTCCCTCTCCTACGCAAAAAGCGACAAGGGTGGAGCCAGCCTGGGAGTGACTTCCAGTATCAGCCACGGGGGCAACATCATAGGCTACATGATGGTATCGCTGCTTTTTTTCGTGCTTGGCGGCTTGGGCTATGCACGGGACTCTCTTGTAGGTTTTCGCATAGTCTTCCTGATCGCCGCCATCCTGCTGCTTCTCTCCACCATGATCGCCCTTACCATGAAGGACAAAGGGAAACCGGTAAAGCGTTCTCGACTGTACTTCAATAAGAAATACAACAAGTTTTATATGCTGGAAATTTTCTACGGGGCGCGCAAGCAGATTTTTCTCACCTTCGCACCCTATGCCCTCATCCTCTTCTATGGGGCAGACACCTCGGTCATCGCCCTGCTTCTGGCCATTTGTGCAGTCTTTGGAATGCTCCTCAGTCCTGCCATCGGAATGCTGGTGGACAAGCTGGGTTATAAGAAGATCATGGTGGCCGACACCCTGATCCTGGTTGTCGTGTGCATCATGTACGGCTTTGCACACCGCATCTTTCCCATGCATATCGCCTTCATCGTGGTTTGCATCAACTTTGTGCTGGACTCGATCATCAGCCTGGCAAGCATGGCGACCAACGTCTATGTACGTGACCTTTCCTCAAGCCGCGAAGAGCTTACGGCAACCCTTACAACCGGCATTTCAGTCAACCACCTGATCAGCGTCATGATCGCATTACTGGGTGGCTACATTTGGAAAACACTGGGAATCGAGGTGCTGTTCACCCTCTCGGCCGTATTGGGAGTAATCAATTCAATCTTTGCTGCAACCATCAAGAAGCCGGAGCAGAGAACCCTATACTAAGCGCATACGCTGCGATAAAGGCCAGACAGAAATGCAGATAGCTTTTTGATGCGAACTGCATGTGTACCGACTTGTGCTCGGCATCGATACCTGCCTTTTTCACTTCGATCAGTGCTTTGCTGTACAACACGAGCGAAGGGACCAGGCAAAAGGCCAGAGTCGATGGATGATAGCCCAGGATTACAAGAAGAAATGAGATGGCATAGGCACCCAGGCCCTCGACAGCGATGAGGCCAAAGGCCTTGTCGCTGCCCAAGAGGATGGCAAGCGTCTTGCGTCCGCTAGCTTTGTCACCGACCAAATCACAACCGTTGTTCACCGAAAGGATCATGCCGATCATCAACAGGAACGGTACGGTAACCACCACATGTTTTACACTTGGAGGCACACCCTGCACATACAAGGTGATGAGAAACAACATGGTTCCCAGAAAGAAACCGGCAAACACCTCACCAAATGGGGTTCTTGAAATGGGAAGCGGACCGCCGGTGTAGAAGAAGCCGACAAGCATGCACACACCTCCGACAAGAATCAAATTCCAGCTGGTCAGGCAGGCCAGATAAAGTCCCAAAAGGGCTGCCAGGGCGAAAAGTGCGAGGGAAACCAGGAAAGCCATGATGGGGCTGACAGCCTGGTGCACCAGAACCTTGTCCTGTTCCTTGGTGTAGAGTGCATTATCGACTCCTCTCCAGTAGTCAAAAAAGGTGTTGAAACCAGTCGTTCCCATATCGATGAAGAGCGTCGCAAGACCCATGACCAAGGCATTGACGGGCTTCACCGATCCTGTCTGTGAGAGTGCATAGATGCTTGCACAGAAGAAGGTTCCCATACTGATGATCTTGGTGCGCATCTCAACAATGTGGAAGAATTGGGCTGCTTTCATGCCGGTATAGTAGCGATTTGTTCGCTGTTTTACTATAGTAAATCCTTTTTCGCTTGATTTCACCATAATCTTACCGGTATTCTTGGTATTGCATATTGATGCAAACTCTATGCATCTCTATAATCATGATTTTCAGAAACGCAAGAAGGGGCAGGCCTTTCTTCCCTGCAGTCATACCAACAGGAGAGAATGATATGAATACAAAGAGAATGTTCCTTACCGCAATTTTGGTACTGCTTCTGGCTGTCAACATTTTTGCAGCCGGCCAGGCGGAAACAGCCAAAACTGAGGGCTTGGACCGCAGCAAGCACTTCATTACCGTCGCTACCGGTCCTACCAGCGGGTTGTACTATCCGATCGGTGGAGCCTTTTCATCGGTCTTTCAGAATAAGCTTGGGTATAAGTCCTCGGCACAGGCAACCGGTGCATCGGCTGAGAACATCACCCTGATCCTCGAAAACCGTGCGGAGATGGCCATTGCCATGAGTGATGCAGTCGCCCAAGCGTATCAGGGTTTCGGGGCCTATGAGGGCAAGAAGCCTGCAACAGAACTCAGGGCGCTGCTTGGCCTGTACCCCAACTATGTACAGCTGGTAACCACCAGCCGCACCGGCATCACCAAGTTCACGGACCTGAAGGGCAAGCGCGTCGGAGTCGGTGCACCAAACAGCGGCGTCGAGCTCAATGCAAGGATGATGTATGAGGCCCACGGCATGACCTATGCCGATAGCAGGGTTGACTATCTGAACTATGGTGAAGCCATAGCGCAGCTGAAGAACAACATGGTCGATGCAGTGTTTGTAACCAGCGGCATTCCCAATGCCACCATCATGGAACTTGGAACCACCAGCCAGATTGTGCTCATTCCCATCGAAGGGCAAGGCCTTGCAAACCTAAAAGCAAAGTATCCGTTCTTCGTCGAGGCAACCATTCCCGCCGATGTCTATGACACAAAAGGTGATGTGGTCACCGCTACGGTACGCAACATCATGATTGTCAATGCAAGTCTCGATGAAGAGGTGGCCTATGACCTGACCAAGGGAGTTTTCGAGAACATCGGAGACATCCAGGCAGCGCATGCAACGGCCAAGGAACACATCACCCTTGCAAACAGCCATATCGGTGTTGATATTCCTTTCCATGAAGGGGCCAAGCGCTATTACAGCGAAGTAGGCATGTAAAGCGGATAATGAAGAGCAAAGCACGTGTAGTATTGCCTGGAGTCCTCATCATCGCGATGGGGGCCTTGCTCTTCTCATTCTTGAATCAAGGACCTGGCCTGCAGCTTGTGCTCAGTGACCAAGAAACAGGACATGTCCTGTTTTCCCTGCCGGTGGACACAGGCGACGAGGTCACCTTTCACTGGATCCACTCCTTCGAACATATCCCTTGGATCGAGGAATACTCCATTGAAGCGGATGAAACATTCGTCCTTCACACCATATCAGTTGCTGGTTTCGGCGCAGGCATACCGGAAAACAAAGGGGTGGTTGCGATTGAGGATGGCATGGTCGTCATGCGCTCGATCGAGGAGCGCTTTGACGAGATTCGGTGGATACATTCCCAAACCGCCTTGGTTTCCATTACACTGGGGCATACCACCTTCATTACCGGAGAGGACGTTGAGCATCACCTCCCGGTGGAACTTTCTATCAAAGGAACGAGAATACTATGGCCAAGATCACTCTTGACGAAATGAATCCCGATATGAAAATAAAGCAGGAAGAACTGCTCGACAAATTTGAGAAAGAGTCGAAAACCAGGACATTCGACCATGTCCTTCTGGTGCAACTCATCTATTATGTGACCATCGGCATCGCCCTGTATCACCTCATCACCTCTTTCATCGGATACCCGGCAACGCATCTGCACCGCTCGCTGCATGTGTCCATGATGTTGTTCATGACGTTCTTCCTCTACCCGTTCAGCAACAAAGCACCGCGCAAGACGATTCCCTGGTATGACATCGTTCTTGCACTCTTATCTGTTGCTGTTGCCGTCTATGTCTGGGTCGACTACATCAATTTCATCAACCGCATGGGCAGTCCCAACACGATGGATGTAGTGATGGGAACCATTCTCATCGTACTTGTCCTGGAAGCCAGCAGAAGAATCTCAGGCTGGCCGCTTGTGATACTCAGCCTGCTCTTCCTCCTCTATGGTCTGGTCGGTCGGAATCTTCCCGGAATATTCATGCACCGCGGCTATGACTGGCGGGCCTTGGTCAACCATATTTTCATCAACACCGAAGGAATCTACGGCACCTCCGTCGACGTTGCCGCCTCCTATATTTTCCTGTTCATCATGTTCGGTACGGTTATGAACAAGTGTGGAATGGGAAGGTTCTTTAATGACCTTGCACTGGCATTTGCAGGTAGTTCAAAGGGAGGTCCTGCCAAGGTTGCCGTCATCGCCAGCGGTTTTCTCGGGTCAATCAACGGAAGCGCCGTGGCAAACGTAGTAACCACCGGAGCTTTTACCATCCCGTTGATGAAGAAAACCGGATACAGCAAGGAGTTTGCCGGGGCTGTTGAATCATCGGCTTCGGTCGGCGGACAGCTGCTGCCTCCCATCATGGGGGCTGCTGCCTTCATCATGGCTGAAATGCTGGGTATCAAGTATGGAACCATCGTAATAAGTGCTGCTATTCCCGCGCTGCTGTACTACCTGGGCATTCTTGTACAGGTTCAACTCAGGGCTTCCAAGAAGAACCTGAAAGGGATCCCCAAGGAAGACCTTCCCAAGGTACGCGATGTCATGCGTGAGCGGGGACACCTGCTCATTCCCATTGCATTTTTGCTCTACATGCTGCTCTTCAGTGGAGCGACTGTCATCTTCAGTGCATTCTGGGCGATTGTTGCAACCATTGCCGTCAGCATGGCACGCAAGTCCACACGCATGACGTTCAAACAGATTCTCGATGCATTCAGCGAAGGAACCCGGGCGGGTAGTCTCGGTTGCCGTTGCTTGTGCAGTGGTGGGAATCATCATCGGTGTGGTAAGCCTCACCGGCTTCGGCTTGAACATGGCGAATGCCATCATTCAGCTCGGCCAATCAAATCTCATGTTGACGCTCGTCCTTACCATGGTCACTTGCATGATTTTGGGCATGGGCCTTCCTTCCATCCCTGCCTATCTGATTACCGCCACCATGGCCGCCCCTGCCTTGGTGAAACTGGGAATCCCCCCGCTTGCCGCTCATATGTTCGTCTTCTACTTTGCGATGTTTGCCAACATCACCCCGCCGGTAGCCCTTGCGTCATTTGCTGCTGCGGGTCTGAGCGGTGGCGACCCGATGAAAACCGGCCTGCAATCAGTCAAGCTTTCGCTTGCAGGATTCATCGTCCCCTATATGTTCATCTACAACACTGCCTTGCTTTTGATAGATACCACGCCCTTCATTGCGATCAGGGTCTCCATTACAGCAATCATCGGAGTATGTATGATCGGAATGGCAACTGAAGGATACCTGTTCACCAACATGCACAACATCCTGCGCATCCTTGCGTTTGCAGGTGCCTTGTTGCTTATCACCGCCAATGTCGTCCAGGATGCAATCGGATTATTGCTTTTGGTCTTCATCCTGCTTGTACAGCGGCATGCAGCCAATAAGGTGAAGCAGAACGTCGAAATGCAAGCATAATCAATCGGTTATCCCCTTCAAGCCTCTAATATCCAGGTTGCCGAATGGCCTTTGTTGTCACCTCTGCAGGGTGGAAAGCGCTTGCCCTCTTCCATGGACACCTTGCGCTCAGGATGTTCACTGCAGTGGTATTGTCCACTGACTTCACAAGGGGCACCGGTTTGGGTGGAGACACGTTCAGCTTTCTGCTGCTCGACCTTTTGCGCCTGCTGTACAGGTTCCTTGTCCCCTTCCGGCCTCTTGCCCAGCAACATCCACTGAATGATGATGGCAATCGCACAGACCAGGACAACAAGTATACTGGCTACAGCCTTGAACGTGGGATTGGGGACTGCAATCAGAATCAAGGCAACGACGAGGACCATGACCACCAAGTATACCAAGGTGGTCTTCTGAACGCGTTCTTTCTCATGATTTGTATTCATACCTTCTCCTACCAAAGATTGTACCCCAGGAGGGAAGAAATCATCGCTTTGATTACCTGTAGCATACAACATTGATGTATGATTCTCAATCTTTTTTCATGTCTCACCGATATATAGCGTAATAGGACACGAGGAGCGAGGATTCCAAGGACATAATGACAACAAAGGGCAACATATCTCTCTCAACTATATTTACTACAATAATATTTTTTCTATATTTCGTGACACAATCAAACGAACACTCATCATCATACCTGGTAAGTGAAGGATACTCCTTGTTTGCAAACGCCCGTTTCTTTGGGGGAACAGCCAACAGAACGAGCGAAAATGTAGGAGAAACCTGGACCGACAATCTCCTGCCCTGCACCAGGGGCAATAGTGCATCCCTTATTTTCTCTGCCGGTCTTCACTGTCAGATGTGAATAGAGCATACCCGAAAATGAAAGCCTTGCGTCCACTTGGTGAATTGCCCAATAATTTTATAGGCAAATGCCACGGTTTTGTGTACGATGGTAGCAGGCGGACACCTGCATGCAAACCGTAGTAATCGTGAACATCTTCAGCATCTTTCCCCTGCTCTTCACCATCTATTTGGCGAAACGGCATCTCTCGGGGTCCCGCCAGAACTGGTACTACATCTTCGCTTCGGTCATTACCATCATCCTGCTGATAGCGGAAATCGTAGGAGCACTCATCAGTGAGAAGCCAGGCAATGCTGCTTTGGCTGTGCACTATCTCAGTTACGCATTGGGCTATGCACTCACCCCCCTGGTGCCGATGATCGTACTCTTCTACCTCGGCTGCTCAGAATGGTCGTTTGCCAAGAAACTCTTGTTGTTCATTCCCGTGGCAGTGAATATCCTGATTTCCATTTTATCCATGCAAAGCGGTTGGTATTTCACGATTCTTACCAACAATACCTACCAGAGGGGGCCGTATTTTTGGTTCGTCACAGCCTTCTCTGCGTATTACTATGGATGGATTCTGATCAAATTATTGCAGATCAATAAAACAAGGGTAGTCCCCTCGAAATTCCTTCTTGGCTTTGTGTACACGCTGCCGATACTCTCCACAGGCTTCCAATTGGCCACACGTGATGAAATCTATGTCTTCAGCACCGTAGGGGTTTCGCTGCTCTTGTACTATCTCATCGTCCAGGAAGCCCAGTTTGATTACGATGTCCAGACAAAAGTATACAACCGTGAAGCCTTCGAGCAGGAACTGCTCGCACGACAGTACCACGAACAGGACAGTGCAATCTTTATGTTTGATGTAAACAACCTGAAACAGACAAACGACGTATGGGGCCATCAGGAGGGAGACAGCCTTTTGGCATCCGTTGCCCAGATCCTGACATCAGTCTTTGAACCTGAAGGAAAGGTATTTCGCATCGGTGGCGATGAGTTCGTTGTCCTTCTCCCGCGCTCAAAAAAAGCAGACCCTGCCGTCTATCAGGAACATCTTCTGCAATCGGTTGCCTCGGCAAACGAAAGCAGGGTCCACCCCATCTCCATCGCCTACGGGTATGCGATCAGCAACAAGGAAGCAGGCATCGGCTTGAGAAAAACCTTCAACCTTGCCGATGAAGCGATGTATCGAAACAAGAGCGAGCAACGCAGGATGCTACGAGAGCAGTCCTGAGAGCTGCATCCGTACATACAGATACTCCAGCTCACGCAACGTGCCTAGAGCTGTGAATGCAGCTTGCATGACGTCGAGCTCTTTTTGCCGAAGCATCGATGCATCGGAAACACCTGCACCGAACCGTATTTGCTCGGTTTCCAATACAACCTGCTTATTCTCATATTCTCTCAACTGCAGAATCAAATTCATGCGATATGTATCGATATCCTGTTGCATGGCCCTCACTTGTGCTGCGGCATTCTCGTATGTCTGTTCCACTTTTGCCTTGGCAGCGGAGAGCGCACTCCGGGCGCTTTGCTGCTGTAAGTCGGAAGAGCGCCTGAAAAGATCGGTAGCACTGAAGCCGATGGAGAATGAGAGGATAGGATCGGAATCAGAGAGCATTGCACTGAAGGATTCAAAGAAGGACGTAGCATTGGCAGGGGTATAGAACGGTGACAGCTGGAAGGAGAGCTGGACCTGCGGAGCATCGGAGGGGGAGTAGAATCCGCTGTCCAAGGTTGCAGAACGCAGTTCGTTGACCGCTTTCTGGTAATCGGCATCCGTAAGCAGGTATCTGCCGAGCATCACGTCGGTGGCGCGTGCCTGCTCGACAAGGGAGGCAAGACTGAAGGAGGAAAGCGTCAACGCTTGCGGCAAGGCATCACCCCACGTCAAGCCGAGCGTCTTTTCCAGTTCGGTTATCTCATAGCTGAGATTTTGGTAGGCGGAAACACTCTGGTAGTAGGAGAGCAGGTGCCCTTCATAAGCCTGGGCGCTGATCAGGCCCTGCCTGAGGTCCTCTTCGGCCCTCAACACCAAATCATAGGCAAGGCTTGCACGCTCGGATACAAGATAGCGGTTTTCCAACAGGTTTTGTCGCAGCACCAGCAGTCTCAAATTCTGCAGGACGATGGCTGTGGAAAGTGCTTGATAGGACCCTTGCGTGGTCTCAAGGGTAAGTTGCTGCTTCTCAAGCTGCTTGGCTTGGTAACCTGTGTCGATCAGGCTCTCCCCTACCCACAACGGCTGAGAAACCGAAAGCGAAACAGAAGGAGTCTGAGTCCAAGCAGAAGTGGTAAACCCCTCGTAGGTAGAGCTTTGCTTCACATTCAGGTTCACCAATCCTCCGGTTGGAAGGTTCTGGGTGAGTGTTGAGCCTACCGATATGGTATGCTTCTGGGTTCTGGTAGTCCCAGGTCCACTGGGTATGGTTGAGTCGCTATAAGAATAAGGTGTTACCGAGAGGCCGATCTTGGGCTTTTTGTTCTTTCGGGCATAGTCCAGCTGTGCCTGCTGGATTGCTGCCACTGCTGCAAGCTGCTTGGCATCGGGGCTCGTCTCTTCCACCAAGTCTTGCAATGTGGGAACCAAACCTTGAAGCGAAGGGCCCTGGGAGGGAGACCATACGGAGAGGAAAGCCTCAAGCTTCTCCTGCTCGAAATCAGGCAAGGACAGCGATGGCGGTCCCTGCACCGACAAGTCGGGATATGCAGCAAGGAGAGGAAGTAAGACAAGACTGAGTATCGGTAGAATGAGGAATTTGGTTTTCATGCGGCACTCCTGGGTTTGCGGTCGTAGAGAAAGCCATAGAGCAGGGGGATGATCAAGAGGGCGCTGAGGGTGGAGAATACCAGCCCTACCATGATGGTGCTGGCCATGGGTGACCAGACCACCGAGTAGCCCCCGATTCCTATGGCCGTAGGAAGGAGCCCGGCGATGGTGGTCAG
>Ga0228535_1001590_pt1 | contig 32256 bp, 26 predicted proteins | sample SJ1metagenome_FD_168457 | JGI IMG/M metagenome (GOLD analysis project Ga0228535, IMG submission 168457) | Enriched culture of PCE-dechlorinating microbial communities from Ithaca, New York, USA - SJ1 | ecosystem: Engineered > Modeled > Simulated communities (microbial... > Unclassified | place...
ACTGTGAGATCGAACCACCTGTACACGCAGCACCAGCACCTGGTGCTGCTCGTTCTCCGGCAATGGATGGGCAAGTCCTACCGGGAGTTCTGCGAATGGATGGGCGTGTGCACGAAGGTGCTGAGGCTCTTGGGCATCGTTCGCATGCCTCATTTCACGACCTTGCAGAAGTTCTCCGGGAGGCTGGACGGCGACCTGCTGGATAGGCTGCTCGGCTCGTATGCCGAGCAGCTTGCGGATATTCAATTGGCCGTGGATTCCACCGGCTTCAGCTGCACCTCGGCCAGTCATTATTTCGTGGAGGTGCTGAAGCGGAGCAGGGAGAAGGGGGCGGAGATCGGGATGAGGGCGATCCGCCGGCATCTGAAGCAGACGATAGGCGTGGATGTGGATACCCAGTTGATATTGGCGATGCATGACCGCGTCGGCCCTGCCAACGACTTCCCGGACATGATCCCGCTGCTGCAGAAGGTGCCAGGCACCGCCCGGGTGCGGGCGGTGCTGGCCGACAAAGGATACGATTCAGAGGAGATCCGCCGGTTCATCTGGTACTCTATGAGGGCGGAGTCGCATATTCCGCTCAGATCGTCCAGGGGCGCCCGGGTGAACCACATCCAGCGCCGAAAGCAGGCGGCGGAGTTCGATGAACGCAAGTATCACCGGCGGGCGCTGGTGGAGACGGTGCATTCGGTCCTGAAGCGCGTGATGCGCGATGACGTGCTGGCCCGGAGCAGGTCCGGGCAGCACGTCGAACTGGAACTGAGGACGATAGCGTACAACGCGAGGAGGGCGGCGATCATGGGTTATGGTTTCTACTGAGCATGAATGGTGTATATCATTGAAATTTATAGTATTTATATTTTTGTATTTTTTCACCTCTTTTGATCGCATATGAGGTTTTGTTTACGACCTGCATCGTTTCAACGATCCGTTCCTATTATTATATAATTTAATGTACAATATATTTATTATCAATAAAAATTATTCTAGATATTTGTTTATTAATTAAGTATATTATTATTCATTTGTATGTTAAAATGCTAAATTTATAGCCAATTGAAAAACAACAAAACTCAATATAATATATTATATAATTATTAATTTATATATTTTAAATTTAGATATATTTTGATAAGTAATAAAATTTAAAAAATATGACCAGCAGTAAAATATACTATAATCTATTATATATATAAATATAATATTATATTAAAAAACGCAATTTGTATATTGTGATTTTTATATATAATATCCTTAACAAAATATTTAAATAGCCTACTAAGGAGATAGGAAATCAGGGGAAGGAAAATGCGGCTTAGTGGAAAGGCATGCGAACCGAGGGACCGCCGAGGACGATCGGTCCGCGACCATGAGGCCTCTAAAGCCAACCGAGCCGGATTGAACCTCCGGACCCTCCGCCACATCCGCCACATATAATAATAAGGGAAAATAAGGGGAATTGGAAATGGTAATGGATTTCACGGTGTCACAGTTACAGCGGCTCAAGGAGCTGGGAGTAGACGGGTGCTACGACCGATTTGATTCAGCCGAGGACCGGAACACCAGCTTTGAGGAGATGGTGAGGCAGGCCGCAAGGACGCACAGGAAGAGCCTCAGGGACCGATGCAGGCAAGGACAGAGGCATTCGGTCAAGGACGCGGAGATCAAGATGGTTGATAACCTTGTACATCATGGTTTCGTCGAATGCCTCACCCCCATAATAATAAAAAAGGAGGGTGTGTACCGCATGGGCATAACTGAGGAGCACCCTCTGTGGAAGCAGATCTTTTGGTTGAATGCCAATGAATGCCTCAGGCCCATGCTCGCCCCTAACTTGTATTGTATAATGCGCTACCTCGAGAAGCAGATCGCCACCCCCATCCGATTGTTCGAGGTGGGTCCATGCTTCAGGAAGGAATCGCAGGGGTGCATGCACCTAGAGGAGTTCACAATGATCAATGCGGTCGAGATCGATCCGGGCTGCGACCGTCAAGAGCGTATCTCGGAGCTAGTGCGCCTAATGATGGAGCCATTCGATGTCGAATATAGCCTTGCGACGGAATCATCGGACGTGTACGGGGAGACCATCGATGTCCTTGTAAACGGAACGGAAGTGGCCTCCGCCTCCTATGGCCCCCACAAATTGGACAGGGACAATGGGGTCGTGATGCCGTGGACGGGGGTGGGCATGGGGTTGGAGAGGCTGGTCCATCAGATCAATGGCGAGAGCAACATTAAGCGAGTGGGCAGAAGCCTGGTCTACCTTGATGGGGTGAGGTTGGACATATGAACCCGTTAACATTGTCGGAGGACCGTTGGTCGACCCCCCCTTTCGAACTTGACGATATCCTCGATCGGGCATTGGCCGAGGAAGGGCCAAACCTGAGGGAGACGGCCTTCCTGCTTGGACTTACCCAACGGCAGGACCTGGATAGGCTATACGATACGGCCAGTAAGGTTCGGGAAATCCATTTCTCGAATGAGATATTCCTCTATGGCTTTGTCTACTTCAGCACCTATTGCAAGAACAGATGCGCCTTCTGCTACTACAATTGCAAGAACAGCGTGAGCCCGCGCTATCGCAAATCGCCGGAGGAAGTGCTCGCCATCTCAACTATGCTCGAAAGGAGCGGGGTCCATCTCATAGACCTTACCATGGGGGAGGACCCCTACTATCACGGACCCGTCGGATGGCAAAGGCTGGTAGATCTGGCCAGCAAGGTCCATGATACCGTTGGATTGCCGCTGATGATCTCGCCCGGGGTGTTGCCGGACCGCGTCCTGTTCGACCTGACCAAGGCGGGGGTGGATTGGTACGCGTGCTACCAGGAGACCTACAACAGGCAGTTGTTCCGAAGCCTGCGGGTGGGGCAGGACTTCGATGTAAGGCTGGACCAGCGCCTCTCGGCCGCTAGGCTGGGCATGCTCGTTGAGGACGGGATGCTGTTGAACGTGGGCGAATCCATAGGGGACCGGGCCTACGCTATCCATCAGATGAAGGCCTATAACATGCACCAGGTCCGGGCGATGACCTTCGTTCCTCAGGTCGGCACCCCCCTGTTTAGGGAGGATAGGCCCACCATAGAGGATGAGCTGAAGATGATCTCGGTGATGCGCTTGGTATGCCATGACAGACTGATACCGGCGAGCCTGGACGTCGAGGGGACGGATGGTTTGAAGGCCCGGATCACCGCCGGAGCCAATGTCGTCACCTCGATCATCCCTCCGGAGGGGGGATTGGCAGGGGTTGCCCAGCATGATCTGGACATAGGGAACGGCAGGAGGACCGTCCCTGCGGTGACCGGGATCTTGGAGACGATGGACATGGAGGTCGCATCCATCTCGCATTACAAGGATTACATCCAGAAGTGGAGGGAGGGCAGGGCCGTGGGCTAGCTCACGGGGTTGAGGGAAGGGACCGATGGTCCCTTGCACGTTGAAAGGCGAAGGACGCCGTTTACACAGGTCTGCAACTCCGAGCGCAAGCGTTGGTCGCACGGCGTCGCGCCTGCCCCCCCACCTGGAAGAGGACGCCTCGTCCCATTGGACCGGGGGGACACGTCCTGTTCCGAGCTTTTGGGCCGAGCGAACGGTCGGAGGCACAGAATATGAAAGCAAAACCATCTCACGATGAACGCCAGGGGGCCCGAGCCATTTCTATCTCTCCGGTCCAAGAGTCCCTTCGACCCCCTGGCAATGCATTTAATCCTTTCATGCGAAACGGAGGGTTATCATGACCAGACTGACCAAGGAGATGATTGAGGAGATCGAGGGGGATTTGGAGATCACGGAGCACCGCCTTCGAAAGGCGATAGGCATGGACCTACGGTCCCTGGCGCTGAGGGCGGTCGGCCTAGAGGCCGATGCAGATGTTTCGAAGTTCAGCGCAGCGATCGTCCCGGTCACGAGCGGGTTGGGGGTGACCCCCGGTTTCGTCAGCTCCGTCGCGACCATCCTTGCCCGCCTGGGAATGGAGGCGGCGGTCACCAACGCCACGGATGTGGCAGGGATGGCGGAGGGGATCAGGATGGGTTCGGACATGGTGTTCATGGCCGATGACAATGTGTTCATGGCCCATCCGGTAGGAACCTGGGAGGTAATCGACAATGCCGCATGCACGGCCCTGGGATTCGTTCAGGCCTTGGAAGAGGCGGCGGACGGGCTGGGCGGGAAGGAGGTGGTCGTTATAGGACTGGGCCGGGTCGGATCCTTCGCGGTCGCTGAACTCTTGGCAAGGGGGGCGAGGCCCATCGGCGTGGACATCGACCCCGTGGCATTGATGAGGACCAGGGAACGGTTCGGCATCCCTTGTTCGAGCGATCTAAAGCGGGTGATGTCAGCCGCGGACCTGGTCGTCCATGCATGTCCCGCCCCGGTAAGGGGGGAGCTGGTCAAGGAGGGGGCGATCATCTCCGCGCCAGGGGTTCCATGCGGGTTCGATGCCATTGGTTATGGAAGAGCGGGGCTGATCATGCACGACATGCTCCCCACGGGCGTGGCCGTGATGGCAGCGCAGGCCTGCCGGGCGCTCATGGCGGCCAATGTGGCGAACTATCCCGTGGAATGGGGGCTAGCCGTTCATGAGTGAGCTCGGCATCGCCCTGGACATCGGGACCAGCGGCTTCCGGGCCCAGGCGATCGACCTCGCGACCGGCGAGGTCCTGTCCACGGCCATCACCGTACGGCATCCCATACCTGGCTCCAACGTCATGGACCATGTCAGCTTCGCCATCGAGGTGGGCGAGGACGAATGCAACCGTCTGATGGTGAGCACCATCAATCAGCTCATTCGCAGGCTGAGACTGCCCCCGAGCGAGTTCTCGCTGATGGCGGTCTGCGGCAATCCGTTCCAGCTCTCGCTTTTCCAGAACATCGAGATCCGGGACCTGGCCTATGCAGGTCAGAACAAGCTCAAGGCGCTGAACGTGGTCCCCCCACAGCGGGATGGGGACATCCTTCCGGCGGAGACCCTCGGGCTGTGCATCGATCCCACAGCCAAGGTCATCATCCCTCCGGCGGTGACGCATGAGATCGGTGCGGATGCCATGGCAATGCTGTGGGAGACGGGGACCTATTCCGCAAAGGTGCCCACCGTGATCATAGACTATGGAACGAACGCCGAGATGTCCTTCATAGATGGCGGGCGGATCATCACGGGCTCGGCGGCGGCAGGGCCTGCCTTGGAGGGACAGGAGATCGAAAGGGGCATGCTCGCCTCCTGCGGGGCGATCTCCGACATAAATCCTGAAGGCGCTGGCTGGAGGAACTACGTGCTTGACGAGGAGTTCAACGTCGTGCCGGGAGATGTCGTCGATCCGCGAACCGGGGAGGTCATTGAAACCGGGGAGGCCCATGGAAGGGCGAGGGGCATAACGGGCACGGGGGTGATCGCCGCCGTGCATTTGGCCATGGAAGGCGGCCTGGCGAAGCCCCCCAGGATAATCACAGAGGAGGGGATCTTGAGGCTGCAGGATGGCGTCGAGCTTTCCTCGAAGGACCTGGAGGAGGCGGGCAAGGCCATCGGGGCCATTCGGGCTGGGTACATGACCTTGGCCTATGAGGCTGGCAGGAACCCTAACGACATTCGGGTGGCCTACATGTCCGGAGCGTCCGGGACCTATGTCGATGCCAGGAAGGCCCAGCGTATCGGGCTTGCGCCGTTCTCAGCGAACGAACTCCATCAGGTAGGTAACACCTCATTGGCCATGGCGAGGGACCTGGTGAGGCAGCCAGGCCTCTATGAGAGGCTGAGGGAATTCGCCAAAACGCTGAGGGCGAGCCATTGCATGTTCGCCACCTCCGAGATCTTCAAGGCCATCTACACGATCGAGCTGAGCCATTGGTGCTATGGCATGCCCATGGGGATGTACAATGAGATGCTGGCGATGTCGCAGCTGTCCCCGATCGACATTCGGTCCGCTGACGGGAAGGTGCACAAGGATGTGATCAAGGACATCCCAGACCTTGGCAGGATGGGGCTCTGCATCCTTGATGAGATCGCGGTCCAGCTACGGTCTGAGCTACCGGGGTGCAAGCACTGTCTGAAATGCGTGAAGGCCTGTCCAGAGAATGCCTTGGTCCTCGTACGGGAGGAGGGGGAGTGGGTCGCCACCATCAGATCGGACCTCTGCAATGGGACGGCCTGCAGGAGATGTGAACAGGAGTGTCCGGAGGGATTGATCAAGGTCAAGCATTTCCATTATTGTTGATATATAGGAAAAGTATTTATATCATTACAAAGGGTTAGTGTTATTACTATATAAGTATTACGTAAAGTATATATAATGCATATCGTTAATTATAAATATATGGATTGACTATATACACCCGGAGGTAAAACATGCCTAGATCCAAGAAGGACATCTTGGCGGATCTACAGAAGGCAGTCGAGACATGGGATTGGAAATTGGCCGAAAAGGTCGCCCATGAAGCTCTCGAAGCCAAAATAGCTCCGTTGGATGCAATAGAGAACGGGCTTGGGAAAGGAATGATGACCTTGAGCGACCGATTCGATCGGGCGGAAGTGTATCTGCCCCAAATATTGGCCGCTTCGTTGGCGATGGGGAAGGCCATGGAAGTGTTCAAACCGGCCATGAAGACCGGTGAGGCCACGTCCAAGGGCAAGGTTGTCATCGCTACGGTCGAGGGAGACATCCATGAGATAGGAAAGAACGTGGTCGCGGCCCTTTTGGTAGGGTCGGGGTACACGGTCTATGACCTAGGAAGGGATGTCCCCATCGAGAAGTTCATCGAGACTGCAGCGGAGAACGACGCGGACGTGGTGGGCGCCTCTGCCCTGATGACCACTACGGTCCTTGGGCAGCGCGACATCGTAGAGCGGTTGAAAGAGGAAAAGTTGCGCGCCAAGACCATCTTCGGTGGAGCCCCATGCACCCAGAAATGGGTCGATGAGATCGGCGGCGATGCCTACGGGGAGAACGCGTCCGAAGCGATCGAGAAGATCGCGAAGCTCATAGGGAGGTAAGAGGAATGGCAGCGAAAAGATTTCTGGATGTGCTTGAGGCCTTCAACAGGGCAAAGAAAGGGCCTAAGGTACCGGAGAAGGATTGGGATTATAACATAATTCCGACCAACGCCGCAGCATTGAAGGAGAAGTACAAACTGAACTTCGGCAGGCAGATCATCCCGACCGATAAGGCGACCATAGACAACCTGTTCCTCGCCGGGCTGGAGATGCTGGTGGAGACCGGCGTATACAACTGCGACACGGGGAGGGTGATCAAGGTCACCGAGGAGGAGGTCAAGGAGGGGATCAAGAGAGCCCCCAAGAGACTGACGATGGGGTCCAACAGGGACTCTGCGCAGCTAGCCCCCCGAAAGGGCAACGCCAGTGTCAAGCCGATCATCCAGGGCGGGCCTACGGGAGCCCCGGTCTCCGAGGATGTGTTCATCCCACTGTTCCAATCCTATGCCCAGGAGGCGATAGTCGACACCATCGTGAGCGGTGTCATGGCCACCTGCGAGGGGGTTGAGGTCAAGACGAAGACGCCGTGGGAGATAAAGGCGACATTGGCCGAGGTCAGGGCGATCCGAGAGGCCACCGCAAGGGCTGGCCGCCCCGGAATGTCCATATAGGGCCCTGAGACCCCGCTGTCCGCAGCGGGACGTCTCGCCTCAGACTTAAACATGGCCATGAAGCCCTGGGACAGCCACGAGGTCTCACAGCTGAACGAGCTGAAGATCGACAACGAGGGATTGACCTTCGTAGCGGGATGGCTTGCGCAGGGGGACATTGTGATGGTGGAGCAGATGCCGATCTTCGGCGGGTACGCCGGGGGTGCGGAGGAGACCGCGATCTGCGATGTCGCTACAACCCTCGCCTCATTCGGGGTGATCGGTGGCAGCTGGCACCTGGACGGGCCTATCCACATCCGGTGGGGCATAACGACTGCCAGGGAGACCTTGCAGATCGCAGGCCACGCCGCGGCCGCCATCGATGCCAATACGGACCTGCTCCTAGGCAATCAGTACTACCCGGTCGCTGGACCGTGCACGGAGATGTGCCTTCTGGAGACCGCCGCGCAGGCGATCACGGACACGGCGAGCGGCCGTGAACTGGTCTCCGGTGTCGCCTCTGCCAAGGGTGTGGCCCTGAACTACACCACTGGGATGGAAGCCCGTATGATGGGAGAGGCGGCGGCCGCGGTCGCCGGCATGAAGGTGGAGAAGGTCAATCAGATCCTCGAGGCCCTGGTATCTAGCTATGAGAAGCAGTACGCCAAAGCGCCGAAGGGCAAGCCCTTCCAAGAGTGCTACGACGTCAAGTCCGTACTGCCCTCGGAGGAATACCTGGAAGTCTACGGGAAGGCTTGCAAGACCCTCAAGGACCTAGGGGTGCCCCTGAAGGAGTGACCACCTCAAACCCCTTAACCTTTTTTTTTGGGGGGAGAAGGAGGAGAAAGAATGAAGTGGACTTCAACTAAGTTGCTAGTCGCGTTGGCATTCGTGGGCCTAATGTCCATGTTGTTCGTTGGTACGGTCTCTGCCGATACAATGAACGCGGATGATTACAACGAGGCCATGTTCAACAAGAACATGGACATCTGGTTCATGCTTATGCTGGTTGCCTTCCTGATGCTGTTCATCAGGAAGTTCGAATGGGGGGTATGCCTCGGCGTCCTGTTGGTGACCGCCACGAGCTTCATTTCCTACATGTTCATAGACCAGTTCTATCTGGGCAAAGACTTCAGTCAGGTCTGGAGCATGGGGAACATGATAATGGCCGTGGTGTGCTCGATCACGGCGGTGATCGGCATAGGGGTCTTCCTCGGGACGGTCAGGATGTGGCAGTACTTGGTGGCTGGAGTGTTCTTTGGGGCGACTTTCCAACTGGTCCTGTGGACTATGAACTCCCTGATACCGGACCTAGGGCTGGGCACCCCGGTGGACCCTGGCGGATCTATACTCGTGCACATGCTGGCCGCCTACTGGGGCTGGGGGGTCATTCTGGCCTTACGTGAGAAGAAGGCCTTCAATGAGCCGATGTACATCAGCAAACATAGCACATCGTTCGTTTGGCTCGCGTCAATGCTGCTGTTCGTCCTATGGCCTTCCTTCGTGACCGGGACCCTGGACAACATGGCGGACGTCACCATGGGGACCATCACCTGCTACATGGCGGGCATCGGTTCGATCATCTCCGCATACCTTGTATGCGTAGGGGTGCAGAAGAAGGTCAACCCGCTCATCTACACATACGCTCTGCTGGCGGGGCCCGTGGCCATCGGATCGCCGTTGCTGGCCTTTGACATGGAGATCGCGGCATGGGCGGCCCTGGGGCTGGGGTTGATCGCGGGGGCCATCTCGGCGCTCAGCTTCATCTTCCTGCAGCCTTGGCTGTGCAAAAAGGCCGGTGTACTGGATGTCATGGGCGTGCACAACCTCCACGGAGTGGGCGGATGGCTGGGCGCGCTGACCGCGGCCATCGTCGTCTCTGGTGCCTTCTCGGCCAATGTCGCGGCGGCCATACTGGTGGTCGTGATCGGCCTAGGTACCGGCGCCATATGCGGCGGGGTGATCAGGCTGACCCGCAAGGAACAGGAGTGGTTCACGGACGACACGGACTTCATCGACAACCCTGCACCAAAAACCCAATGAGACCTTTGTCCAAGGCCTGGCATGAATCCCCTCATGCCGGCCCTTTTCCTTTCTTTTTAGATCCCCATTCACGTAGCCAAAGGTTATTATCAATGAGAGTTGTTAGGATATTCTAACATCGGTTGGTCCCTAGCCCGTTCATCGCATGATCGTGGCCCCATTGGTACCGCGGATGTCGGGTGTGGAAATGGCCTCCTAGGTGGTTTTAGGGCAGAACGGGCGTGCAGGAGCGCCCGTTTCCCCCGGACGTTCCTCAAGAGGGCGGTCCGTCCGTCCCGTGGGAACGTATTTGTCAGCTTTGGTGCTATTCATTGCATGGAGGCGGGCTTCCCATGGGTAAGGTGGAGGACATCCTCAACGATCTCCGGGTGTCGGTGGAGACCTGGGACAAGGAGCTGGCCATCAGGGCGGTGGACCGTGCGGTGGAAGCGGGCATATCCCCGTTCGTGGCCATCGAGGCCGGCCTGGCGAGGGGGATGTCGACCATCAGTGTTCTGTTCGATGAGGGGCGCCTATACCTGCCCCAGGTGCTGGCCGCATCCCAGACCATGCAGCTGGCCCTGGAGAGGTTCGGTCCATTGAAGCTCAGCGAATCCCTGAGTAAGGGCCTGATAGTGCTGGGGACCGTTCAGGGGGACATCCATGAGATCGGGAAGAATGTGATCAAGGCGTTCCTGAGGGGAGGGGGTTATACCGTCATCGACCTTGGGAAGGACGTCCCGCCGGAAGAGTTCTCGGCTGCCGCCAAGGAGCACCAGGCGGACATCGTTGGGGCTTCCGCCCTCATGACTACCACGCTCATCTGCCAAAAGCAGGTCGTCGACGTCCTGAAGGACGAGGGACTCGATGATGTCAAGACCATGTTCGGTGGGGCCCCGTGCAATCAGGGTTGGGTCAACTCCATCGGCGGAGATGGCTATTGTGCCTGCGGGGCCGAGGTCATCGATCTGGTGCGCAGGTTGCTGAACGAATGAGGGAGAACAACATGGAGGTAGCCGAGAGGCCTTTGACGGTCTATGATGCCTACATGCGCTCAACCGAAGGCCCAAAGTTGGCTGAATCCCACTGGGATGCCAAGGTGGTGCCGGAGGGCGTGGCATGCATGAAGGAGAAGTACGACATCAGGTTCGGGAGCGAGTTCATTCCGGTCGACCGGGACCTTAAGGAGCGCCTGTTCCTAGCGGGAATGGAACTGCTGGTCACCACTGGTATCTATAACACCGACACCCGGCGGGTCATCAAGGTGACCGAGAGCGAGATAATGGAGGGGATCAAGAAGGCCCCTCGCAAGTTGCAGTTGGGGGAGTACCGTGACGCCGTGTTCATGGAACCGAGGAAGGGGAACGCTTCCCAGAAGCCCGTGATCCAAGGCGGGCCCACGGGATCGACGGTCTCCGAGGACATCTTCATCCCAATGATCCAGAGCTATGCCCAGGAGGCGGCGGTGGACACCGTGGTCAACGGGGTCATGGCCACTATTGGCGGGGTCCCGTCGACCGCCAACACGCCCTTCGAGATCAAGGCCACATTGGCGGAGATCAGGGGCATGCGGGAGGCGTGCAATCGGGCCGGCCGCCCTTATATGGCCATATAGGGCCCTGAGACCCCGCTGACCGCAGCGGGACGTCTCGCTAGCGATCTGAAGGACTGTCTCCGGCCCACCGACAGCCACGAGGTGTCCCAGCTGAACGAACTGAAGTTGGACAACATGAGCATGAACATGATCGCCGGATGGATGCACAACGGCAACGTCATCATGGTCGAGCAGATGCCGATATTGGGCGGGTACATAGGCGGGGTGGAGGAGACCGCCATATGTGATGTCGCCACCACCCTGACCTCCTTCGTCCTGATGAACGCCAGCTTCCATCTGGATGGGCCGATCCACATCCGCTGGGGAACGACCACGACCAGGGAAACGATGAAGATAGCCGGTCATGTGGCGGCCGCCCTGGACGCCCATACCGACCTACTCATCGCCAACCAGTACTATTCCCTTGCAGGGCCATGCACCGAGATGTGCCTGACCGAGATAGCGGCCCAGTCCATGCTCGATACCGCCAGCGGGCGTGAGCTCGTCTCGGGATGCGCGGCGGCCAAGGGGGTGACGGATGATTTCACCACCGGCATGGAGGCCAGGATGCTGGGGGAGGTGGCGATGGCCACGGCGGGAATGAGCGTTGACAAGGTGAACGACATGATCGAGCTCCTGGTCAAGGATTACGAGAGAAGATATCAGACGGCCCCTCAGGGGAAGCGGTTCCAGGATTGCTATGATGTTCGGTCCGTGCGGCCTACCCATGAGTACCTCGAGGTATACCACGGGGTACGGGAACGATTGTCCGAGATAGGGCTTAGACTGAGATGATCCAACGTCGTATACACTTGAACGGACGTAACCTTTATATCATGTAATGAATATATATAAAGGTCGGCTAGTATCGGTGGGGAGGGTTGGTCCGGGACCGCTAGGCCTCTACAGCCAAAGTAGCCGGGTTCGACTCCCGGGCCCTTCGCCAATCTTCCGTCATTGTAGTGCATGGCCCGACCCTGGGCGAACCATCGATAGGAGAACACAGAATGAAGATCGGCATCGTCGGAGGGGCGCTCCAGGGAATGGAGGCGGTCTATCTATCCAAGAAGGCGGGCTATGAGACCCTTGTCATCGATAGGAGGGAGGAAGCCCCAGCCCTCTCGCTGGCGGACGAGGCGGTGGTGGGGGATGTTGAAAAAGAAAGGCACGTCACAGAGGCCCTGGCGGAGTGCGATGCCATCCTGCCGGCCAATGAGAACATGGAAGCCTTGGTCGCCGTAGATTGGATAGCGGAGCAGGCCGGTGTGCCCCTGCTCTTCGACCTCGACGCCTATAGGATATCGGAGTCCAAGCTCAGGTCGAACGAGCTCCTTCAGCGTCTAGGGGTACCGATGCCACGGAAATGGCCTTCCTGCAGGTTCCCCGTGGTGGTAAAGCCTTCCACGGGGAGCGGGAGCACCGAGGTGACGATCGCTAGGAACGAAACGGAGGTGGAAAGGTTGGTCCTCCATCTCCGCGGCGAAGGGTTGGAGCCGGTGGTGGAGGAGTATGTCAACGGTCCGAACATCTCCATCGAGGTCATAGGGGACGGCTCCATCTTCACCCCGTACATCGTGACCGATGTCATATTGGCCAATGATTACGATTGCAAGAGGGTATATTCCCCCTGGAGAGGGATGGCACAGGCCGCCGACGAACTCGCCCGCTATGCGACCTTGACCGCTCGGGCCTTGGGCCTCAGGGGGATCATGGACATGGAGGCCATCGTCGTGGACGGTCACCCCCAGGTGTTGGAGATAGATGCCCGGATCCCCAGCCAAACGCCGGCCGCGATCCTCCATTCCCATGGCATAAACCTGGTGGAGGAGATGGTCAAGGGGCTTGTCCATGGGCGCATGGGCACGCCCACCGTTCCCCAACCCAGGGTCGCGGTGTACGAGCACGTGGTGGCGAAAGGGGACACGCTCCATGCGTGCGGAGAAGGGGAGTTCGCCCATGTTCGCCACCCTAGGATCATCAAGGGGCTTTTCGGGGCGGACGAGGCGATCACCGACCATCGCCCAGGGATGGATGGATGGACGGCCACGTTGATGATGGCGTCGCCGAACTGGGCTGCCCTGCGGGAAAGGAGGAAGGAATGCCTACGCCGTATAATGGACGAGAACCATCTGTCCCGATACCTCGACCTGTTCCCCAAAGGCTATGAGGACCCGCTTAACGCCCTATCGGACGATGAGTGAGGCCTTTCCCAGAGGGATGGCGGCCTGGTGGGACCGGGCCACAGGGTAGTGGCATGAGGCTGCACATCATGGCCGGTAAGGCGCTTTTCAAGAGGGGATTTTCAAGAGGGGAAGAGGTAGGAGGGCGTGATCTAGGACCTAAGGACGATCGCGGGTCAAGGCGAACACCGTCAGATCCGTCCCCTGAGGACGGGGAGCACCCTGCCCTCCGCCAAGCACAGCACCAGCCTTGCAGCGATCCAGTACGATCACGGATCACGTTGAATCCTTGACGGGACCTATCGCCCCTTACGGGCATTGATCGAGGTGGTCCCTATCATCTCACTATCAGTGATGAATGGATCGACGAAGTGCTGCCTAGAGGGTAACTTTAATGTCCTAGTAGGCTAAAATGCATTCATACGGCGGGTCTTTTTTCCATTCCCCGGTCCCGCCGGCCGAAGGGGGAAGCTCGCATGACAGGGCTGGAAAGGGGCCGGACGGCGACCGGTCAGGAGCGTTGCAGCCCAGGCCAGAAGGCCGGGGCTACGACCGTGACTATCCTATTGCTATTGACATTCCTTGTGGGGGTCGACCTTCCCGCGGGCGAGGTCAGCGCGATCCAGTATACAATAACCGTATTGGACCCGAACGGGGGCGAGTCACTGGTCGGCGCCACGGACTTCGAGATCATGGTGTACACCTCTACGGTCAACGGGGTGATAGTCCTCTCCTACTCAACGAACGGCGGGGAGACATATCCCAACGGGATCGATGTCATTCCCAACGTCGGTGGCACCCATCGCTATTCCTGGCGGGTGCCCAATAACGTCAATTCCACTCATGTCAAGGTGAGGGCGGACTGGCGCAGCCAGGAGGGGGACCCGTCCCTTCTCTGGGCATCGGACGAGAGCAATGGCAACCTCACCATCACCCCTGGGGTGACCCTAGAGTTCCTGGAAGTGCCGGACGTCATGAGCTACGGGAGGTACTCCCTGGTACGATGGGGGCTGTGGGACGGCCTGCAGATCGTGGGCGGGCTGAGCCTGCAGGCGCGCTATAGGACCGATACGACCTGGGGGGACTGGTTTGACCTTGGAGGCATCTTTGCCAATATCGCCCCTTCGCAAGGGGGTATCTGGTACATGCCCGATTATTATGAAAGCGCGTACGGACAGCTGCGGATCACGGCCTACACCGAGATCCCTGGCGGGACCCTGATCACCGATGCCGAGAGCGAGGAGTTTGAGATCAGCTCGCCCTGGGTCGAGCTCGTCTATCCAACGGGCGGACAGACGTTGGTGGGCGGGAGCGTGTGCACCATCACGTGGGCTTCGGCCAACGACGAGGGCGGGATCATCTCAGGCGCCTTCCTGGAATATTCCATCGATGGGGGCGTGAATTGGGTTTTCATAGATGGCAGGCCCAATGACTGGAGCTACGATTGGACGGTTCCGTCCGGTATGAGCAGCGACCATGTGCGGGTCCGCGTAGGCCTATATCATACCGAGTGGGCCATCTTGACCACGGACGAGAGCGATTCCGACCTCAGGATAATTGAGAGCGCGGACGTCCCCTCGGTCACCTTGATCACCCCGAACCCGCACATTCCGGGGAACATCGTCTACCGGCACGGGGAGGTCACGTGGATACGGTGGAGCGCCACCTGCTTCGAGGGGGGCATCTCCGATTTTAGGATCCTACTGTCCACGGACAACGGCAGCACCTATTCCCCCCTGATGAACGCATCGGCGGCCAGTCGAGCCAAGGCCTGGACTGTTCCGGCGCTGGACACCATGGAGGCGAAGATAAAAATCGAGATGAGGCTCACCGATACCAGGGTGGTCAGTGCGGAGAGCTCCAATCCCTTCTACATCTTCACCGAAACGGTATGGAACAGGCCTCCTGTCGCGATCGCCCCTGAAGACCTGAACGTGCTCGAGGGGCAGTCAGTGACGCTGGACGGCTCGGCAAGCTACGACCCGGACGGGGACCCGTTGACCTATCTATGGGAGGTGGTCGATTCATTGGGCTTCCCGGTGACCTTGGCCGGGGCCAACACGGCGGTGGCCACGTTCGTGCCTAACATCCGCGACATCGTGATCACCATGATGTTCCGGCTTACGGTGAGCGATGGGCAGGAGATCAATGTGGAGCATTACACTGACCACATGAAGGTCACCAGCGTGAGGGTCGCCCCCGCCGGGCCGAGCATCAGTGGCTTCACCCCCTCCAATGGCTTTGAGGGCACCAAGGTGTGCATCAACGGGACGAACCTTATGGGGGCGCAGGTGCGCATCAACGGGGTGCTCACGGCCACGGTGCCCACCGCCCCCACGCCCTCCGACCCCGATCCCGACCGGATGTACAACTTCACCCTCGTGCCCGGGATTCCGATCGCCCCCGGTCCCATAACCGTGACGACGAGGGCGGGGACGGCGACCTCCGGGGAGGACCTTGATGTCCATCCCAGACCGTGGTACTGCCTGGACCACGGATTCAACATGTACAACACGAACAAGTACTTCCTTTCCTACCCCTGGGCGCCTTGGAACGATGGGGACTATCGCCGCACCTTCGGCAATGATGTATACATCAACATATGGGTCTGCGTCGGGATCCCCTATTGGACGTTCTGGGACGGGTGGGAGTGCGCGGGGTACCTGATCGAGGAGCCCATCGCCCCCGACCCCTTTGCCGCCCTTTATTATGGAGCGGCCTATTGCTATCTCGCTCGGTCGGGGGAGTGCTTCGGCTTCAGCTCGGTCAGCTTGGAGCTCTACCACGATCTGATCGACCCCAATGACCTGCAACCTGGCGCGTACGATGTGGACGACCTGACCCTGACCGGGGCCTTCCGGGACCGCGTCGACTACATGCATGGCTCCCAGGTCTCCGCAGAGTGCCTGCGCGGGATCGTCGGCGAGCACCTCGGGAACCTGCTGGCGACCGGCCTGCCGATCGTGCTTCTATTGATAAAGGGGGCCATCGACAGCGGGAACCTGGGGGTGGTATGCATCACCGAGGGCGTGAAAGGGCATGTAATGGTGCCCTATGAGATCGTCGACATCGATGCGGACACGACGCGTATCTACGTCTGGGACATCAACAAGCCCGAATGGTCGACGGCCGGGGGGGCGAGCGCCGCCCTCCTGGATACCAACCCGGACATGGCCCATCCGCCCTACATAGAGATCGACAAGAGCGGCATGTACTGGGAGTGGTCCTACTACATAAGCCCTGACACTGGCTGGTGGGGCGGGCCCATGGGGCTGACGTTCCTGCCTGCGAGTGTGGTATTGGGCGACAGGTCGCTGCCTACCACGCTGGACGGGGCCCTCGCCTTGGTGTTCGGGTGCGCCTCCGGGGAGGTCGAGGACGAGGAAGGGAACCGCCTGGCCATGGGGGCGGACGGCGAATGGGTGATGGAGATCGCGAACGGGACGCCCCTGCCGGCGCTCGGCGATGTAATGGGATCCCGATACTCTGGCTACTACATGCCGACGGGCAACTACACCGTCGAGCTAACGGGCAGGGAGGAGGGAAGCTACAACTGCGTCCTGTTCAGCGGGGCCAAGGCCGCCTACGCCATCGAGAACGCCGAGGGCGGCGAGGGGACACACGACACCCTCAGGCTGTTCCAAAGGGACGGCAACCCGTTCATGGGCACCATGACCTACCAGACCTCGGACGAGGAAAAGGGCTACTCGGCCACCATGACCAAGCGGTTCGGGGAGCGCGAGAGGGTCTTCAAGATAATCAATGCCACGCTCTTCGAGGGCGACCGGGCGATCATCAACACGACCGAGGACTACTGCAAATTGGTGTTCCAGAACGACGGGGACCACAGCTTCGCGTTCGACGTGCGCTTCCAAGGAAACGTGCTGAGCGCGGAGGCGTGGGAGCGATTGAATGGCACGCTTACCGATCTTCCCACCTGCGAGGCCTTCGGAATCGAGATAGGGCCGCATGAGACGCTGACCATCTACCCGAGCGATTGGCTGGACCTTGAGTCGGCGGAGGTCATCGTGGAGCGGGAGGGGGACGGCGGCCTTGACGTGCTGTACATAGCGCTGCTCGTCGCGGCGCTGGTGGCGGCCGTGGCCGTGCTGTGGTACCTTGCGGTCGGGAGGAAGAAGAGGGACTAAACGGAAAGCCTTTGGGAGAACACGGCCAGCAGGTCCAGGGCGGCCCTTCCCCGGGGGGTCAGGGAATAGTCCCCCCGGTTCCTCAGCTTACTTACGTACCCTTCGTCCAGCAACGGCCGGAGATGGAACTGCAGGTGCCCCGTTCTCATGTCCAGCTCCCGGCTCAGGTCGGTGAAGGAACGGTCCCTTAGGCTAAGGGCCTCGAGGATCTGCAAGCGGGCGGGATGGGCGAGCGGGGCGACCATCCTTGAGACCTGCCCCAGGTCCAGCTGGTCCCCCTCTGCGCGGGCGATGCCCTCAGCCCCCTGGCCGCCGATCCTTTCGTAGATCCTCTGGATGAAGACGACCAGGGATCGCACGTCCTGGACCATGCCCACCTGCAGGTTGTGGCATTCCCTGTTCTGGCAGGGGGAACGGAGTCCGCAGATCAACGCCTCGGCCCTATCCAACTCCTGCTGGGCGGCGCTGAAGTCATCCCTCAGGAAGCAGGCCGAAATGCCTTGGAAGATGGAATCGAGTTCCCTGCGGCAGTCCTTGCGCAGGGGACAGGCGGAAAGGGAATCGATGCGGTCGAGGGTGGAGGACAGATAGTGCCGGTAATGATCGGAGATCACATACTGGATCTGGGCGAGGACGACCTTCTTGAAGTCCTCGAAGCGCACGCCCAGCACCGCCTTGCTCAGGCCGCCTATCTCCTCTCTCAGCCCGTCGATCGACCTCGCCACCTCCGTCTCGCTGTCCATTTTAGTCAAGTAAGATATTAATTCATAATATTAATGTATTATTATGAGGTTCTCCGAACTAGGTGAACAATGTGGAGATATTGAACTTCGTACAGAACGCGAGCAAGGAGCAGTTGACGGCCCTGGGAACCCTGGGGGCATGGATGCAGGAGAAGGTGCCCGTGTATTGCACGTGCCCCTCCAAGTGCAACCAGAAGTGCCAGCTGGCCAAGGAGCTCAATGAGGCCTTGGCGCTGGCGGGGGAGAGGCTGCAGGCGCAATGAGATGGGACCTCAGCCCTCCTAGCAGGGGAAAAGACCTGTTTCCGGAGCCCTTCCCCGAGCGGGATGGCCTCTGCAAACCCTCTTCCTTCCATTCTTTTTTCGCAGATAATGGAGTAGGGCATGCCTTTGGCCAATATGGACAGCGCCGTAGGAGCGAACGTCCGCGCGATGCCCCTGCCCTGCGCAATCATCCGCAAGGGTCGCTGCTATATGTGCCCTTCTCGCGGTTCTGGTCCCTCGGATCCTATGATCACGCTGATGACGATCGGAAGGCCACCTCTCATTCGCTTCATCCTTCCCGGGAGGAGCCCGATGCCCTTGCCACAGGGCATCGTCCGTTCCCTTTGAGCGGCCGTCCCTTTCTTATCCAGCTTACGGACCTGAGCGCCCTTTCAACATAGGGCCGATCATCCATGGTGCATCGGTTCCTCGCCCGGGGTTGTTTAACGACGCTCATATCAAGGGGGGATATCGTTACGCCATCTTGGGTATGCCATCTTGAGTATGGCTGGATAGCTCATCGGACCTTTGGAAAGGCCTTTCATGTCTTGCCGTTCAGGAGGAAGGCGAAATATGCCGAACCATAGACCTTTTAGGAGCGACGGAAGGCGCCGTCCTTAGCATTGAACGATATGGTATTCGCGCCAGGGCATCTGAGGACGCATGAGAGCAATGACAAAGGGAAAGGTGCGCGATGGTGCGGGGGTTGGGATTTGAACCCAAGGACCACTAAGGACTAGACCCTCAATCTAGCGCCTTTGGCCAGGCTTGGCTACCCCCGCTTGGCCCGTTTGGGAATGAGGGATGCGGTTATTAACCTTTGCATGTCGGCCCACGCCCTAGGCTCTATGGCAATATCGGACGGGGCAGAACGCATCATCTCAACTCATTTAAATATCGGCATCACATAAGTAATCATGTCGGGAGAGGGAGGGCGACTGACGGTAGGGCCTCCGGGCCCAGCTGAGGAAGGTCCCTCCTCCATGAGAAAGGTGGACCGCGAAAGTGGTTTGGCGAGAGCCAAGGCAAGGGCACAGAAACGGCACAGCCCTGGGGCAGGATGAATCGCTTGGCGAGGACGTTCCCCAGGGAATTGGTGAAACGGCGACCCCCCACCGGAGCAAGCCCAAACAGCCGGGATGACCTCTCAGGACCGGCGGGTAGGGCGCGCAGTTGAATGTCGCCTGAAACAGAAGGGGGCCTACTACCCTCACCCGACACCTGGCCCGCTGTTTCAGCGTTCCCCTCTCCCCATTTTCGCTGCCTTGTCAGCAAGGGTACAGTAACTCATATCCCGTAGTAGGTTCGGAAGGAAAAATGAACGCCAAGGAAGGAAAGCTGGTAATGATCAAGGAGCGCGTTCCGCTGCGCACCCACGAGATGCTCAGGCGGGAGCTTAGGAAAGGGCGGAAGGCGTTGTATATCTCCAAGAATCCGCCGAGGCAGCTGCAGGTGCAGCTCGAACCGGTCAAGGAGAACATGACCGCACTATGGCTGTCCCCCCGGCCGGAGGAGGATTGCATCCCTCCCATGAACCTCAAAAGCTTCGAGGCCCGGATAACCGATTTCCTGAAGGAGAACGAGTCCTCCATAGTAGTGCTGAACGGAGTGGACGTGCTGTGCTCCTGGAACGGGCTGCGCCCGGTCATAGAGTCCTTGAAGCGGGCCAGAGGACGGCTCGGCAAGGCGGAGCTGTTCATAAGCCTGGACCCCAGCGAGCAGAACCCGGGCTATGTTGGCGCGCTTGAGCGCATCTCGGACGAGGTGGTGTGCACCTGAGCCGGAAACATTGAGCCCATCCTTTTTAGAGCCCATACGCTTTCCCCTGCTCCATGTCCGAACTCTTGGAGCTCCTGCGGAAGGTGGCTGACGACGGGACCTCCGGCTCGTCCGAGATCTATTCCAAGCTGCTCGATGGGCTCCTGGGCGCCCTGGCGGAAAGGCCGACGGTTCCGGAGTGGCGGGAATTCTCGGATGGCCTGGCCAAGGTCAAGAGGTCCATGGCCCCCTTGCAGAACGTGGCCGGCTCCATCCGGGTGCTGCTGAACGCGCAGATCCCCGAGGAGCAGTTCAACGGCTTCATGCGGGGCTTCCTGAACGACCTGGCGGAGCGGGAGCGCTTAGCCCCCTCCAGAATAGCTGAGGGGCTTCTCAGTTCCTATCGGCCCGCGAAGGTTGTCACCCTTTCCTATTCCGGTACCGTGCTGCGCTCCCTGATGGCGCTGCCAAGGGGGACAGCGGTCTCGGTGGCCGAATCGCTGCCGATGGGGGAAGGGGCGATCACCTGCCAGAGGCTTATCGGGAATGGCATCGACGCCAAGCTCTTCCGGGACTCCATGATCGTCCGGGAAACCGCTTCCGCCGACATTGCGCTCGTCGGGGCGGATGGCGTATGCCCGGAGGGGGTGGTGAACAAGGTGGGCACGTCCCCTTTGGCCCTGGCGGCGAAGGAGTGCGGGAAGCCCTTCGTCGTCCTCTGCTCCACCTCCAAGCTCATCCCGGTCCTGGAGATGGACCCTGGGGACACGGAAACGGAGCGCGATGGCCTGAGGCTCAAGGAAACGGTCTTTGAGCTTACGCCCCTCTCCTTGGTAACAGCGATCGTCACCGAGGAGGGCGTCCTCTCAGGGGAGGAGATGCGCCAACGGCTGCTGAGGGACCGCGGCAATATGAAGGTGACCGAGTGCCAGAGCTGTTGATCAACCGATCCGCTGAAGGAACTGCTTGACCTGCCGATCGAAGCCTTTGGTCTCGATCTCCAGCTCCGTGCCGTGCTCCGTTGCGACGGCCACCCTCACGCACCCCGCGTCGTTTCGGAACAGGGCGTGACGCTCTGTTTTCTCCTCCAATGCCAGCCCCAGCTTTCCGAAGTACTCCTGGGCCTTCTCCAGGGCCCTCTCCGGGCTCAGCCTTGTGGTTGCTCCATATCTCATGCGATCCCTGTGGACAACGTGTCCAGGAAATAACTATTTTATGCCCTGAAAGGCCCGCCCCGCATGTTGCCCAGGGAAGCATCGGTCAATGAGGGTCGAAAGGAGGGCGAGCCCTCCGCGTGCCGTGAGGGGATCGCATGGTCAATCCCTCCTTGGCAGGGGTGATATTGTATATTTCTGTACAATAATACCCATAAGTGATATATATCGAATTACCGCTCTCCCTCTCCCATGCGAAAGGACATCAAGTTCACCCTGGGCATTGACGACATACCGAAGCAGTGGTACAATATAGCCGCGGACTCCCCGGTGCCTCTCCCCCCTCCCTTGAACCCAGTGACCCGCCAACCGATGGACCCCAAGGACCTTGAGGCCATCTTCCCCCGCAACCTGATCGAGCAGGAGATCTCCCAGGAGCGGTACATCGACATCCCCGACGAGCTCAGGGAGGCGTACATCATGCTCAACCGTCCCTCCCCGTTGGTGAGGGCGGTGAGGCTCGAGAAGATGCTCAAGACACCAGCCAAGATCTTCTACAAGAGGGAGGACCTGAGCCCCTGCGGCTCCCATAAGCCGAACACGGCGGTCCCTCAGGCCTACTACAACATGCTCGCCGGGACGGAGCATATAACCACCGAGACCGGGGCGGGGCAGTGGGGAATGTCTTTGGCATTGGCCTGCTCGCTGTTCGACATTGGCTGCAAGGTGTTCATGGTACGGGTCTCCCACGACTCCAAGCCCTACAGGCGCTACGCCATGGAGACCTACGGGGCCAAGGTATATGCGTCCCCCAGCAAGGAGACCAAGTTCGGCCGCACGCTGCTGGAGAAGGACCCCGACAACCCGGGAAGCCTGGGCATAGCGATCAGCGAGGCCATTGAGATGGCGGTTACGGACCGCAACACCAAGTACAGCCTGGGAAGCGTGCTCAACCATGTCATGCTGCACCAGACGGTCATCGGGCAGGAGCTCATCAAGCAGCTGGAGATGGCTGACGTCGTCCCCGATCACATGATCGCATGCGTGGGCGGGGGGAGCAACTTCTCAGGGTTCTCCTTCCCCATGTTGGCCAAGAAGATCAAGGGCAAGATCGATACGGACTTCGTGGCCGCGGAGCCGGTGTCCGTCCCCTCCCTGAGCAAGGGGGAGTACCGCTACGACTTCGGGGACACCGCCGGTCTGACCCCTCTGCTCAAGATGTATACCATGGGCCATGAGTTCATGCCTTCGCCCATCCACGCCGGTGGCCTGCGCTATCACGGCATGGCCCCCACGGTTAGCCTGATGAAGGACTTGGGATACGTCCGATCGGTCATGGTGGAGCAGAAGGACACCTTCGCCGCCGGGGTGCGGTTCGCCAACGCGGAGGGCATCATCCCCGCCCCTGAGACCACACACGCCATCTCAGCTGCCATCGACCTGGCGATGGAGGCCAAGCGGAAGAACGAGGAGAAGGCCATCGTCTTCAACCTGTCCGGGCACGGGCTCCTCGACATGGCCGCCTACGAGAAATACCTGAGCGGGAACCTGACGTAGGCGCCTCAGGGGGTTAGCCCCCCCTCCTTTTTTTTTAACCGTTTTGCACATCCCTTCCAACGGATATTGTCAAATTCTTTTGAATACCATTATTAATCTCATACCCCTATTATCTGATGCGGGGACTGATGCTACGAGCGCTGGCCTAGACCCGGGGAACGGTTATAGTTCCGTCGATGTCCATTCGGACTACGGGAAGTTCACCCTCGATCAAGGGCGCATCTACATCATAATGAGCGAGCGGCTTGACAAGACCCTCTCCCTGATAAACGCCTTGGCCTCCGCGGGGAAGGAGATCATATGCGTGAGCCGCATCCACCCGGACCTGCTCAAGGAACGTTATCCTTTGCATGCCATCAAAGGGGTTTGGCTGAGCGAGAGGGGGAACGACCACTGCGTGTCCCCGGACCAACTGGAAAGGGTAGTGGAGGTCATAGCGGACTTCGTATCGTCCCGACGGAACGCGGCGGCGGTGCTGGACGGGATCGAGCACATCTCCCTCTTCACCGACTTCCGGACCCTGAACATCTTCCTGGAGGAGCTGAACGACGTGATCATGGCGTCGCGAGCGATCCTCTTGATACCAATAGACCCGCGTCTATTCGATCCTTGTCAGCTGGCTCGGCTGCGTCGGTATGCGGAGACCCTGCACTGAGCACTGGCATCTCGGGGAACGCCCCCTTCAGCAGGGTCAGGTCCCTCTCTTCGAAGGTCAGCGGGTCGATGGAGACGATCATACATCCCTCCACCCTCTCCAGCTCCCTTTCTATCTCCCTCAGCGAGGCCACGATGCTGTCCATGTCGTTCCAAAGGAGGAGGTACTCCACGCCATCGAGGAAGAACTTGCACCTGCCGCCCTTGAGCTCCCCCCGGACCTGTTTGACCAGAGCAGAGATGTTCTTCGGGGAAAGGGTGCCTTCCTGCTTTACCCCGCTCAACCAATGGAACCTCGAGCCCTCCAGCCCGTACTTCTCCCTCACATACTCCGGGTGAAGGCGGGTGATGCACACCCCCCGCTCCTTTCCGAGGTAGCTCGAGAAGATCGAGAACCCCTTCCGGGGATACCCATCCATCAACAGCTTGACCCTAGCCTCCTTCATTTCTGCCGTTTGCATTCCTCCGTCCCCCTATTTTCGTTTTAACGGTATTTAAAGGGAATTTGAGCATGCTACTTTCGCCGAATGAGCAAACAGGGGAGTGGAAGAATATTGATATGGGAAAGGTGATTTTTATCTGTGAACCAAGGTCCGGGAAGGTCGTTGCTTACGGTGAAGGAGAGGGTGTTTCTGCATCTGCTGTTCCAGCAGCGCTTCGCCCTCGACTCGGACTCTCCGAAGTCGGTCACCCAGGAAGGGGTAGCGAAGGCGGTGGACGTCGGAAGGAACAACGTGGCCAAGGTCCTGGCGGAGATGGGCAGGGAAGGGACGGTGGAGACCTTCACCAGGCATGTTAAGGGGCTCCCCACCGTGCGCAAGGTGTACTTCCTGAGCGCCAAAGGCCAGGCGGTGGCGAAGGCGATCAAGCAGGAGGTGGAGGCCACTGTGGTGGACGTCATCGACCTGCAGGGCGAGCGCCACCGGGATGAGATAGGCAGGCTGGGCAACTACCTCCCGAAGCGGTATGACCTGCTTGAGCTGGTCAATGGCATTGTCCAGGGGACCCTAGACTGCCGTGCCTTCCATGCGAACCGCATGCGGGAGGAGCGGCGGTACGTGGACTTTACGGACAAGAAGCCGGCGGTCAGGGCCTTTTTCGGCCGGGAAAGGGAATTGGATGTCCTGGCCGCCCTTCTGACCTCGGAGACCAAGCGGATGGTGGTAATCAATGGGATCCCGGGGATCGGAAAGACCACATTGTTGGCCAAGTTCGCCCAGACGGTCAGGGAGAGCACCAACGTCTTCTGGTACAAGGTGCATGAGTGGGCGAACCTGAAGGCGCTGCTCAGGCCAATGGCCGAGTTCCTGTCCCAGCTGGGACGCAGGAACCTCGAGATGTACCTGAACCAGACCGAGGCCCCCCTGGTCGGCGAGGCCGCCCATATCCTGGAAACGGACCTTACGGACGTCTCAGCCCTTCTGATATTCGATGACGTGCACAAGGCCGAGCCGGCGGTCCTGGAGTTCCTCTCGGCCCTGCTGACGATAATGGAAGGATCGGAGCATGTACGGGCGGTGTGCACCGCCAGGGAGCTTCCCACATTCTATTCCCGCAGCGCCGTGTTCCGCGGGCTGGTGGAGGAGCTGAACCTGGAAGGGCTGGATCGAGGGGGCAGCGAACGCATGATCCGCGCCCGGGGCCTTGCCGCCGAGGACGTGGACGAGATCTTCCGGGTGACCAACGGCCATCCGTTGTTCCTGGAGCTCATCGACGACCCCAAGCTTGCCCTGGGAAAGAACATAAGGATATTCATCGAGCAGGAGGTGTTCTCCAGGCTGGGGGTGGCCGAGCGCAAGATCATGAGCATCGCCGCGGTGTTCCGATACCCGGTGCTCATCGACGCCTTCTTCACGATGGAAGAGGAGATCCAGCTCGCCGCGGGCATGGACCGGGTGGAGCTGGAGGGGGTCGATTACGCGGTCAGCTACGAGGCGGTGGACTCCTTGCTCTCCAAGGCCATAATCTACGAGTCGGTGGGAGGGCTGATCGGCATGCACGACCTCCTTCGCGAGTTTTCCCTGTCGCGGCTCACGCCCAGGCAGAGGAGGGTGTACCACAGGGCGGCCGCCCGCTACTACCTGCAGGACGGCTCGGCCCCGGCGAGGGTGGAGGGGCTCTACCACTCCCTGATGGCGGGCGACCTGCAGACGGCGGCCTCCATCGTCGCGGGGGATGGGCGGACCATAATAAACAAAGGGTATGCCACGCAGTTCGCCCCTTTGCTCGACCGACTGGTGCGGGACATGCGCACGGCGGACCCCAAGGACCTCGTGGAGATCCTCCTCCTGCAGGGGGAGGTCCTGTACCTGCAGGGGGAGTGGGACCGGGCCATGGAGGTCCTGAGGTCCCTACGGGAGGGCCCCCCGGGAAGGCTGGATGGCCGGATGCTCAGCGAGGTGGACCGCATGATGGGGGTGATCCTCCTCAACCGTGCCGACTACGAGAGGGCGGATGCCCTCCTCCAGGAGGGGCTCGACATCGCGACCAGGAGCGGGAACCGCTCCACCACGGCCGATATCCTGTATGATATGGGAGGGGTGATGGAGCGGCGTGGGATGCACTCTGAGGCGGTCGAGCGCTTCCAGAGGGCACGCGAGATAGCCATAGAGTTGGCCGACGACCTGGCGCTGGGCAAGGCCCTCTATGGGCTGGGGAGGGCCTACGCCACCCTGCGGGACTATGAGCGGGCGATCGCCTACAAGAAGGAGGCCATGGCGATCCTGGAGCGCCGGGGGGACGTGACCATGATGGCCAAGGCCTCCATAAGCATCGGGAACGACCTGTGCATCCTCGGCAGGAACGCCGAGGGGATGACGTTCCTCGCCAGGGCGATCGAACTGGCCAACGCGGTGGGCGACCTGAGCACCATGGGCTATGCCCTATCGAACACGGCCGGCTGCAAGCTGAACCAAGGGGATCTGGAGGGAGCGGAGGAGCTTGTCGAGCGCTGCCTTCCAATCTCGACGAAGCTGGACGACCCCCTCATGACCTCGACCCTGCTGTTCCACCGCGGATACATCCGCACCAGCCGCAGGCAGTGGGATGCGGCCTGCAATGATTTCGACAGGTCCTTGGAGATCCTCAGGGGCATCGACATGCCCACCCGGCTTGGGCAATGGCTGATAGAGATCGCCGAGGTCTACGTGGACCATGGCGAGGTCAACCAGGCCCGCGCCCTTTTGGACGAGGCCTATGACATCGCGAGCAGGATAGGCCATCAAAAACTTCTGGAGAAAGTGGCAGAGAACAGGGAAAGGTTGTGCGCCTGAGGCGCACTTTTTTACGTTCAAGCGCTCAGAGGGCTACGGCATGCGGGTCAATGAACGGAATTGCATGGGGATCGATGAACGGGATCGCATGCGGGTCTATGAACGGGATCGAGTGGGGATCGATGAACGGGATAGCTTGGATCCCGGTCGTCAGGCCAATGGACGATCCGAGTAGCAGTGCGCAGGCAGCGAAGGCGACCAAGGCCGCCACACCGATCAATACTTTTTTCTTTATCATCATAAAGGGCACCTTTGATTATATTTGAACCATCTTGGTTTTGTGCATATAAAAACGATCCCTGAGCATGCTACAGAAAAGTTTTAATATCTGTATTATAGCGAACGATATCGTCTGAAATAACTGGAACCTTTGACCTGAGGTCGCCATAATAATTAATAGTCAAGGGGGGCTGATAGGCTTCGACCATGAGCCTGATAATGAAAAGCGCCCTTCGCCCGAACGGACTTAGGGCGGTCATATTTGACATGGACGGGACATTGATCCAGACGACCATAGACTTCCACGCGATGAACCGGGCGGTCACGGACACCTTGCTGAGGCACGGGCTTCCTAAGGCCGTGCTCGATCCCTCCGGAAGGGTGAACGAGAGCATCGCGCGGGCCTATGCCTATCTCCATGCCCAGGGTCGGGAAGAGAGGGCGGAAGCCTTGGAGCTGGACCTCAACCGGGTCACCGCCGAGGTGGAGATGGCCAGGGTGGAGGAGAGCGTAGAGGTCCCAGGGGCCGGGGATGTCCTGGAGGGTCTACGGTCCCGAGGGATGCGCTCGGCCGTGCTGACCAGAGGGAGCCGGGAATACACAACGCGCGCGCTCCGTGCCTCCGGCCTGGAAGGCTGGTTCGATATCGTCGTTTGCCGGGACGATCATCCTTTGACAGAGGCCAAGCCCAACCCCCTGGCGCTACAGAGGGTGCACAGCGCCCTGGGCCTGTTGAACCGGGAATGCCTTTTCATTGGCGATCATGAGATAGACCTACGGTGCGCCAAAGGGGCGGGGAGCCCGTTCGTGGCGGTGCTGACGGGGAGCAACGACCAACGGGCGTGGGACCGTTTGGGCGCAGAAATGGTGATTAGCAGCGTGGCCGACCTCCCTGAGATATTGGAGAGGGGATGCTGAGGGAGGTGAGGGCGGACGGCGCCCCCGCCCCCGTTGGCCCCTATTCCCAGGCGGTTGTGTGCGGGGACCTGGTCTTCTGTTCGGGGCAGCTCGGGCTAGACCCAGCTACGGGAGCGATGGCCGAGGGGGCTGTGGCGCAGGCCAGGCAGGCGCTTGCGAACCTACAGGCGGTCCTGCAGGCGGCGGGGAGTTCCCTCGACAGAGCGATCAAGGTCACGGTGTACATGACCGACCTGGCCCATTTCCCCGAGGTCAACAAGGCCTATGCCGACTTCTTCGAACCCCCATTCCCTGCCAGGACGGCCATCCAGGTGGCCGCCCTGCCGAAGGGCGGGGAGGTCGAGATAGACGTGATCGCCTTGCGATAGGTCTTTGAAAACATTTTTCACCCAGGACCTGGGTTGAGCGTTCGATGAGCGGGGAAAGGGAGGAGAGCCCGGAGGGCAGGCGGAAGAGGGCGACGTTCTCCGTGACGGGCATGACCTGCGCCACTTGCGCCGGCACCATCGCCGATTCGTTGAACGGGCTGGAGGGGGTCTTCGAGGCAGATGTGAACCTGGCCACCGAGAGGGCGTCGGTCACCTTCGACCCGGACAAGGTCGATGTGTCAAAGCTGCAGAAGGCGGTGGAGGATGCGGGGTATGGAGCGATCGTCAACGAGCTTACCCTCTCGATAGGGGGAATGAGCTGCGCCTCATGTGCCAGGACGATCGAGGAGGCGGTGGGGGGATTGGACGGCGTCCTCTCCGCCTCGGTCAACCTGGCGACCGAAAGGCTCGCCGTCCGCTACGATCCTCAGCGGGTCCGGGTCGCCCAGATCAAGAAGGCGGTGGAGAACGCGGGGTACGAGGTCATCGAGGCCCAGACCCTGGACGTGGAGAGGGAGATGCGGGAGAAGGAGACCCGTAGGCAGAGGCGGATGCTGCTCCTGTCGGTCGGGCTGGCGGTCCCCACGATGGCCATCATGCTGCTGATGGACTTCACGTCCATCGCCCATCACTTCCTGATGGAATGGGGGGGCCTGCTCATGTTCGCCCTGGCCACGCCGGTGCAGTTCATCGCCGGCCGCCAGTTCTACGTTGGCGCCTACAAGGCCCTCCGCAACCGCACGGCGAACATGGATACGCTCATTGCCGTGGGGACCTCCGCCGCCTACTTCTACAGCGTGGCCGTGGTCCTCTTCCCGGGAGCGGTGCCTGTGGACCATGTCTACTTCGACAGTTCGTCGATGATCATCGCCCTTATCCTCTTCGGCAAGTACCTGGAGGCCAAGGCCAAGGGGAGCACGTCCGAGGCGATCAAGCGCCTCATCGGGCTTCAGGCAAAGACCGCCCGGGTCGTTCGGGACGGGGAGGAGGTGGAGATGCCGGTGGACGACCTTGACGTCGGGGACGTGATGGTGGTTCGCCCGGGGGAGAAGGTCCCGACCGACGGGGTGGTCATCGAGGGGCGTTCCTCGGTGGATGAGAGCATAATAACAGGGGAGAGCCTGCCTGTTCCGAAGGAGGAGGGCTCGGAGGTCATTGGGGCGAGCATCAACAGGAACGGAATGCTCAAGGTCCGGGCCACCCGGGTCGGTAAGGACACCGCCCTGGCGCAGATAGTCAAACTGGTGGAGGATGCCCAGGTGGCCAAGGCCCCCATCCAGAGGCTGGCGGACCGGGTGGCGGCCGTGTTCGTACCGACGGTGATCGTGATCGCCCTGGCCGCCTTTGCCCTCTGGTACGTCTTTGGGGTCCCGGCCCTCGCCCCGGAGGAACCGAGGTTCGCGTTCTCGCTCACCATCTTCATAACGGTCCTCGTGATCGCCTGCCCCTGCGCCCTGGGATTGGCCACCCCGACGGCCATCATGGTAGGGACGGGGAAGGGGGCCGAGCTCGGCATTCTCATCAAAGGAGGGGACGCGCTCGAGGTGGCTGGAAGGGTGACCACGGTCGTCTTCGACAAGACGGGGACCCTGACCAAGGGGCAGCCGGAGGTGATGGAGGTCCTTCGCTTCGATGAATCGTGCCCAGACATGTTTGTGATGGCGGCCAGCGTTGAGGCGGGGTCCGAGCATCCCCTGGGGGAAGCCATCATCCGCAGGGCGAAGGCCGATGGGATACCCCTCATGGATATCAGCGGGTTCGAGAGCCTGGCTGGAAAGGGGGTGAGGGCGACCGTGAACGGTCGCCTGGTGACCGTAGGTAACCGCGCCCTCCTCGAGGAATTGAACGTTCCGTTGGGGGAGCGGGAGACGGTCGTCGCTGCCTTGGAGGAACGGGGTATGACGGTCACGATGGTGCTCCTTGATGGGAAGCCATGCGGGGCCATAGGCATCGCGGACGCGATCAAGCCAACCTCGGCGGAGGCCGTATCCGAGCTGAAGGGGATGGGCATCGACGTGGTGATGCTGACGGGGGACAACCGGAGGACGGCGGAGGCGGTCGCGAGAAGGCTGGGCATCGAGAGGGTGCTGGCGGAGGTGCCCCCGGGGGATAAGGCGAAGGAGGTGGCCGAACTGCAGTCATCTGGCAGGGTGGTGGCCATGGTCGGCGACGGCATCAATGACGCCCCTGCGCTGGCGCAGGCCGATGTGGGGATCGCCCTGGGCTCAGGCACGGATGTGGCGGTGGAGGCGGCGGACATAGTTCTCATCAAGGATGACCCGCGTGATGTCGTGGCGGCCGTGCAGTTGAGCCGGCAGACCATGCGCAAGATACGACAGAATCTGTTCTGGGCCTTCGCCTACAACACCGCCGGGATCCCCATCGCCGCCGGTGCACTCTACCCCTTCTTCGGGATCCTGCTCTCCCCTATAATCGCGGCTGGGGCCATGGCCTTCTCGTCCGTGTCCGTGGTGACGAACGCTGCGCTGCTGAAACGCTATGTTCCGGAGATCAAGAAAAAGGAGGTGATTGAACGGCCGTAGACCCGATATGCAAGATGGAGGTCGATGAGAAGAGCGCGAAATGGACCTCCGAGTACAAGGGCAAGCGATACTACTTCTGCGCTCCTGGCTGTAAGAAGAAGTTCGATGCGAGCCCTGATAAGTACGTAAAGGGGTGAAAAGAAACCACTTCCCATCCTTTATATTCGGCTCTGAGAGATGAGCATGCCATCCAGACCGCGCCATGCCATCGGGCTGAGCGGCATGGCAGTCTGAATGCGAAGGAAGCCCTTTTCAGATAGTTGGACCGGGGGATCGATGGAAGGGGAAAGTGCCGAAAGGCCCCCCGCTCAACCGGGGACCCTTCGATAAGAAAGGGGATCGCGCCTATAACGATCAGTGGCCCTTGTGCCTCCCGTCCCGGGCCTTGTTCGCGCGCTCTTGGGCATAGGCCTCCTGTCGTTCCGCCACCTCGTCCTCGGTGGGGAACGCCCGCTTTATGACCCCCATTGCCCCCATGCCCAGGTTGAACAGGGCCGGCGGGATCCTGATTCCATACCGCAGGGTCGTGCCAGTGAGCTTCCCGGGGTTCATGATGTCATCGGGGTCGATGAGCCTCTTGATGTCCCTGATGTACTTCGCCCCCGTCCCCCTGATCGCATCGAGATTGGATGCGAAGAACGCTCCGAATCCCAGCGGGCGCCCGCCGATCGACAGGGCATAGTTGGCGAACTTGGCGTTGAAGCCGAAGGAGGTGAGGTTCTGCAGCTCGTCCGGGTTGAAGAGGTAATAGGGCATGAACATGACCGTGTTGCGGTCGACGATGGAACCGATTATGGCTCCCGTGAGCTTCAGTTCCTTCAGGAGGTTGTAGCAGGCGTCCACCGTCTCCTCGAACGTGTTCAGCGGCATCACAGCCTCCCCCGGGATGCTCCCTATGCCGATCTCGCGGCAGCGATACTCATAGCACCGCTCCTCCCACTCATGGGCAGCGACCTCATCGGGAAGCTTCTTGCCGCCGTACTTCGCCATGATCTCGTCGATCTTCCTCTCCTCCCAGGCGACGATCTCCTTGTCCCCCTCCAGCTGGATGTTTAGGACGTTATGGCCCTCTGGAAGGGTGTGCCTGCCGGCCTTCCGGAGCAGGTCGAAGTGGTTGTGATCGCTGAACCCGATGTGCAGGGGCCTGACGCGGGAGCGGCAGATCTCCATTAGGGGCTTCCCCGCCTCCTTGAGGGTGGGGAAGGAGTATGTCAGGGACCGCATGACCTCGGGGGCGGGCTCGAGCTTGAAGGTGACCGTGCAGATGTGGGCGAGGGTGCCCTCCGCG
>Ga0228535_1001591_pt1 | contig 32215 bp, 31 predicted proteins | sample SJ1metagenome_FD_168457 | JGI IMG/M metagenome (GOLD analysis project Ga0228535, IMG submission 168457) | Enriched culture of PCE-dechlorinating microbial communities from Ithaca, New York, USA - SJ1 | ecosystem: Engineered > Modeled > Simulated communities (microbial... > Unclassified | place...
AGGTCTTCCTGCTTGACCCACTGCAGTTGGGAATAAAGGGGCGCCCGCACTTTCCAGAGACTGCAGTCCTCATGCGCCCCGCCGCGTTTCATCGATAGCTGCAGTAAAGGCGGCTTCCCCGGCAAACCGGCGGGAACGGTAATCCCGAGACGGTCCAGGATGAGCGGGAATACCTGGATGAAGTCAATATCCGACCTGGATCCCTTCGGCACTCCGGGTCCGGAAAACGCGTAGAAGGAATCCCAGCCATGTTCACCTGTCCAAACCGTCTTCCGGTTCTCCAGGGGTATGCATGCTCCCACTCCGGGCAGCGCTTTTAACTTAGGGTATGGAATGTCCAAGCTAAATGCTTTGATATCGTGGTCAGAGATGACCAGCGTGAAATCGGGCCGGTACTTCGCCCGCAGATGCCCCAGTGTCTCGTCAAGGACTTGATAGCCAGCCACGAGAGTATCCGGGCGGTGGGCGGCCAGGTGCTGGCACCAGTCAAGTTCAAAGGCGTAGTACCAAAGTATGTCCACAGGCCAGCGCTCCATTAATTCACTGAGCATTTTTTGCTGCCGCATCTGCCGCTGTTTGGTCCAGTCAATCAATATTTTCCAATCGTACCGCGCAAGCATGTTAACCACAGCCTCAGGGCTTACCTTATCCCATGGCTTTGTTTTCATTTCCTCGCATACGGGATAGGGAAGATGCAGATGCCATATGTTGGTGCAGTATTGTTTGGCTTTCTCCGGATAGAATACGTCATAATAAAAATTTACCCAGAAACCATTCACTTGGGCCGGAGGTTCACACCCCAATCCCCCCATCATGCCAAAGCGGAACCCGGCTTTGGTCATGTAATCCCACAGAAAGCTCTGGGCCTTGCAATCAGCGAGAGTAACACGTCCTGCGTTCGATAGACGCAGAGCTTCCAGACCGTGCTCAGCAGGACTTAGTCCCGTATAATAGGTAAACCACCGGTCACAGGAAAAGGGCGGCCCTGCAACAACACCCCAGGCGCCCTCCTTCATCAGGGTATCGAAATGTGGAAGTTCCCGCCTATGCTCATCTATGAATCGTGGTGAAGCCCCGTCAAGTGCAAGTATCAATAGTTTCAGTTTATTATTCTTCATTTAATCTCCCCCTTGCTTGTATGTATTATGATATGCAGGCGAGACGTGTTGTGTTAGTCCAATAAGAAAAACCGTGCAGTACTGCACGGTCTATGTCATAGCTTATATCTTGCTGACAGCTTAATGCCGTTCCTCATTTATTTCATCTTTTTCAATGTCTTGCGCAAGAAATTTAAGATCATGCTTTTCCACTACCCCGTCGGGTCTGACAATCTCCAGGCTGTAGTTATTGATAAGAGCGGCAACCGTACCTACTACGCCCAGCAAGGCCAGGGGAGGTATCAGAATAGCTCCGCCTACTCCCAGGGCTCCAACTGTTGCGGGTATTTCGAGGACTACTCTGTCGCCCTTTTTCAGGCGCACCTTGGTTACATTGCCCTTTTTAATGATATCCCGGATATAATCGGCAATTTGCTTGCTCTTATCCTCAATTTTATCATCCCACTTTTTTTGCTGTTTTTCCAATAAAACCAGGGCCTTAACCACATCCCCGTCTGTCTGGTCGAGAGCTTCCTTGGCCTGCTGGTAGGAAACGCCCAGCCTTTCCCGTATAGCATCAATTTTTTTGAGTTCTTCCATTTTCCCACCTCCATATTCTTAATATATCCATATTTCAGGGGTAATATTTGAAAGGCGTCCCTTTTTTAGGTTTATTCTTCTCCTGCCTGCAGCATTCCTTTGAGGATCGGTTTTGACTTGAGGGGATATTCCAACTGCACCAGTAAAAAGCTGTCCATTACCAGACCAAGTGTTTTAAGCGCCTGTGGCGTGATTTTCAAACGTCCCATTTTACTTAAGTCCATTTTCATAAGTTGCAGCCAGATGCTTAAGGCTTCCTGGGAAAACCCGTATTTGTTCATGGGAGAATGAGACTGACTGCAAACCCCGCATAAAACACCTCCCAATTGAGTTGAAAATGAAATATGCCTGCCTTCCGTCAACTTCTGCCCGCACGAAACGCACCCTTCCAGAAAAGGCCTGTAGCCCAACAAGGATAAAAGTTTTATCTCCAGACCCCGGATAAGAAGTTCGCTAGCAGACAGACACAGCAAATGATAGCCTGCTAAAGCCAACTTGAAAAGTTCATGGTCTGTTTCTCCCTCGGGAATCAGCGAGTCAAGCAGCTCACTCCAATAGCAGGCGGCAGCCATGGCTTTCATATCCTCCTGCAAAGGTGTGAATGCTTCCAGGCACTGGCTCTGGGTCACTATATCCAGGTTTCTCCCCTTGTGGAGCTGCATATCATTATGAGTAAATACCTGAACCCCACCCCTCAGCCGGCTGTTCGGTTTACGCACTCCCTTGGCAATAGCTCCGATTTTACCTTTTTTTCGGGTCAAAAGAGTAAGGAGGCTGTCTGCCTCCATATATTTTCTACTGCGTAATACAACAGCCTCCGTACGATACACGTTCACAAACGTTCACCCCAGCTTGCTTTTCCTTCTCAGAGCAGGAATATGATAGGATACTGGCACAATTTGCCTGGTAACCTCCCGGAAAACAAGGTAAGCGCCAATATTACCGGTAACCTCAAAATACTTCCAAAAAAATTCACCATTTCTCATATGCTCTACCCTTTCTGTTTATGGCTTGATATTTTTATTGTGACTCCCGGTCTTATTGTTATACTGGTTTATCGCTGCCAATGGTTCCTCATTATTTACTTTTCCTTTTATATTATAAACTGTTTTTTTGAAAAATCAAATCAGGCCATACCGGTAAGTATAGCCACACCACTGCTGGTGCCCAGGCGTTGTGCGCCGGCAGCCAGCATTTTCTCCGCCTGTTCACGGGTCCTTATACCACCAGAAGCCTTTATCTTTGCTCTTCCCTGCAGTGTTTTGGATAGCAGGATAACATCTTCGACCAGAGCGGCGCTGCCGCCAAAACCTGTCGAAGTCTTGACGTAATGGGCTCCGGCCCGGACAGCAGCCTCACAGGCCAGCACTTTTTCCGCATTTGTTAACAGGGAGGTTTCTATGATTACTTTGACAAGAGTGCCGGGAAAACGGGAGGACACCCCGACAACTCCGCTGATATCCTCAAAAACCACTTCCGTTTTCCTTTCTTTTAGCGCGCCGATGTTTATAACCATATCCACTTCATTTGCTCCGTTTAAGAAGGCTTGCTCCGCTTCAAAGGCTTTTACTTCGCGGCAGTTTGCCCCCAGCGGAAAGCCTGCCACCGCAGCTACCCGGACTTCGCTTTCTTTAAGCTCGCGCACACATAATTCCACAAAACAGGGATTAACACAAACCGCTTTAAAACCAAACTCCCGGGCTTCCTTACACAGCCTGATAATATCGGCCCCGACAGCCTGTGGTTTTAAAAGCGTATGGTCTATTCTTTGAGCTAATTCATCATTTGATATTTGCATGTCCTCTACCTCTCAATAATGGAATGGCAATTTGAACCAAGTTCACTCTAACAAGTTTACCCCCCGGTGTCAAGAAACGTAATATTATCAACGCGTCTCTTGACAGCTTATTAATTTCGTGCTAATTTAAATCTGATATGTTAGGTTTGCCTAACTTTAATCCAATGACTAGCCGTTACTAAGATGCCCACTTCTATCGTGGACGATGGAGTTAAAACTCCACCTGAAGTATTTTTCCTTTATGTGAGGTGTGCTAATTTGATTAAAGATATTTCTATCTCAAGTTCTTTGCAGGATTATCTGGAAGCTATTTTAAACTTAAAGGAAAATAATGGAATCGTGCGGGTGACAGACCTCGCTGATTACCTTCAGGTTGCCAAGCCCAGTGTAACCGAAACGGTCAAAACACTTGTCGGCCTAGGACTGCTAAAACATGCAAAATACGGACCACTGGTCTTAACGAAGCAGGGGCAGGAAGTTGCCGGCAAAATCCGTCACCGCCACGAAGTGTTAAAGACATTTTTAACAGGCGTACTGGGTGTGGACCCGGAAACAGCCGACAGGGAGGCCTGCCTGATGGAACATGCGATAAGCAGGGATACAACGGACCGGCTGGTACGTTTTCTGGAAACCGCGGTTAAACCGGAACCTTTATTTTAGCAAGAGGACTGAAAGGGAATACTGCCGCTATGGAAACAAATACTTTAAATACTATAAGCAATCTGCACCCCGGCGAAAAAGGCAGGGTTTATAGAATCAAAGGAACAGGCCCCGTTCAGCGCAGGCTGGTCGATATGGGCATTGTCCCCGGGGCTGTGTTGGAAATGGAACGCTGTGCGCCGCTGGGGGATCCCCTGGAGATTAAACTGACAGGATACCACCTCTCCCTGCGCAAAGAAGAAGCCGATCTGGTTGAAATAATAAAATACTAATTAAGAGGCGCAAAAATATGTCAGGAATGATTACAATTGCCTTAGCCGGAAACCCCAATGCCGGTAAAACCACCATCTTTAACAATTTAACGGGGTCCCACCAGCATGTCGGAAATTATCCGGGGGTTACAGTTGAAAAAAAGGAAGGAAAAGTCAGATTCAGAGACTACCAAATTACTGTAATCGATCTGCCCGGCACGTACAGCCTGACGGCGTACTCCCCGGAAGAAGTGGTTGCCCGCAATGTCCTGCTGGAGGAAGACATTGATATTGTTGTAAACATTGTAGATGCAACAAACATTGAACGCAATTTAATTTTAACCACCCAGTTAATGGAACTGGGTGCACCCCTTGTTATCGCTTTAAATATGGTGGACATGTCTCTTGAACAGGGGATTTCCATTGATCTGCAGCTTTTTTCCCAACTGCTTGGTGTCCAGGTTGTTCCGGTAGTGGGCAGGAAAAATACTGGAACAACAGAACTGCTGGAAGCAGTTGTAAGAAATTTTGAAGAACGCACCGGCTTGCCGGAAAAATACTTGCGCTATTCGGAAGATATCGAAACACAGCTAAGAGAAATTGCGAATACCTTGCCCGAAGAACTGTATAAAAACAAGAAAAGAAGCGAATCCTTACAGCGCTGGATTTCCATCAAACTTTTAGAAAACGACCGGGACGTTGTCAAGAGAATCGAAGCAGCATCTCAGTCCGGCATTATTATGGAGCAAGTGAAAAAAAGCCGCAGTATGCTGCAGCAAAAATACGGGCAGGAACCTGAAATGACTATTGTCGAAGGCCGCTATGCCTTTGTGCGCGGGGCCTGCCGGGAAGCGGTCAGTCTGCCGGCTGTGGAGCGTGTTACTACGACCGATAAAATAGACCGGTTCATCCTGCACCGTGTCCTGGGATTGCCTGTTTTCCTGGTTATCATGTGGCTGCTCTTCCAAATGACATTTACGTTAGGTACGCCGCCGATGGAATGGATCGATGCCGGGATCACCCGCTTGGGTGAATATCTGGGAAGGCTGCTGCCCGACGGGCTGCTGAAATCCCTGTTAATCGATGGTGTTATTGGCGGTGTGGGCGGGGTTATAGTCTTTCTCCCCAATATTATGTTCCTCTTTTTGGGTATCTCCTTTTTGGAAGCTACCGGTTATATGGCCCGGGCCGCCTTTGTTACGGATAAAATGATGCATGTAGTGGGACTTCACGGCAAATCCTTCATCCCGTTGATCCTGGGCTTCGGCTGTTCGATACCTGCTATCATGGCTACACGGACACTGGAGAATGCCCGGGACAGGCTGGCGACTATACTGATCATCCCCCTGATGAGTTGCGGCGCCCGCTTGCCAGTTTATACCCTGCTGACGGCAGCATTTTTTGACAAAAAAATAGCCGGCAACATCTTGTTCTCCGTGTATCTTGCCGGCATCATACTGGCCATGATCATGGCTAAGCTGTTTCGGACCCTGCTTTTGCCCGGCCAATCCGAACCCTTTGTCATGGAATTGCCCGCTTACCGTTTACCCACCTTAAAAAGCGTTGTGATCCAAATGTGGATACGGGCCTGGCATTACCTTATGAAGGCCGGCACTGTAATCCTGGCGGCCTCGGTCATTATCTGGACACTTTTCACCTTTCCGCTGTATGGCCCCCATGGGATGCCGCATCCTGACCCAAACAGCCGGATGGAGCAAAGTTATGCCGGAAAAATAGGACGTCTGATAGAACCGGTAATAAAACCGCTGGGGTTTGACTGGAAAACAGGTATTGCGCTGCTGGCCGGTTTTTCCGCCAAGGAAGTGGTCGTAAGCACACTCGGAACGTTATACAGCATCGAAGATATAGAATCTCTGAAAGAAGGAGAGGAAAACGCCGCTGCCAGCTTTGCCGAACGGGTCAAGGAACAGTCGGGTTATACACCACTGGTTGCTTACGTCCTGATGCTGTTCGTACTGCTCTACGTACCCTGCCTGGCCACAGTAGTAATCGTTTACCGGGAAACCAACAGCTGGAAATGGCCCCTCTTCCTGGTCCTTTATACCCTGGTCCTGGCCTGGGTCATCAGTTTCGCGGTCTACCGGACAGGTCTGCTGCTGCAGATCGGGGGTTAACCTTTTCATACCCTTTGCACAAGGCCGCCCCGACCAGGGCCGTAAACGGGACAGCGAGAATCAGGCCAATGCTGCCAGCCAAAGCACGGATAAGTTCCGTCGCGATCATATCCAGGTTGATATATTTTTGATAAGGTATGTTATTGCACATCAACAGCAGCATCAACGGCAAAGCGCTGCCTGTGTACGCCAGGATAAGGGTATTGGCCATTGTGCCGATAATATCCCGGCCGATATTTAATCCGCTTCTTAACAGCTGGCTGAAAGTCAGCTGCGGATTGACCGAGTTTACTTCGGTTATGCTGGATGATATGGAAATGGCTACATCCATGACAGCGCCCAGGGAACCAATTACTATCCCGGCAAACAATAGGCCGGTGATATCAATCTTGCCTTCAGCAAAACTGAAAAAAAACAACCGGCTTTCCTCAGACCCCAGACCGCTGATGCGTGAGAAACTGATGATATATTTGGCCAGGATACCGCCCGATATAATCCCTATCATAGTCCCTGTAACCGCCGCCAGCGCTTTCCTGTTTAACCCAATAATGAGCAGATGTGTTATAACGGTAATTCCAGCGCAGGTAAGAACAGTAACCGTTACGGGGTCTTTACCGTTTAGAATTGCCGGCAGCAGTATTTTTACCACCGCCAAGCCCGTTAAGACTAAAGATATTATGGTCTTAATTCCCTGCCATCCTCCCACAGCCACAATAAAGACCAGAAATATCACGAGGAGAGCAAAGACGTACTTGTCACGAGACAGATCGGAAATATAAGCATTATATAAAACATTATTTTCGGCATCGAGGCTGAGCACAACCTTATCACCGGGATAGATAAGAAAATCATAGGCAGGATTACTCCCGTAGTAATGAATTGTCTCTATTTCCCGACCGGCAAAAGCGCCCTCTGTAATTCTCACACGGACGTTCCACTTCTCTTCGTAGAAGAAACTGGCCTCGCTTTCTTCCTGAGGCTCAATTTTTTCCATATCAAGCACCAGCCCTTTACTGATGACTTCCGGAGCTTCCGGGCTTTCATATTTTACATGAAGACTGTATGAATAACCGGCAGCTATTAGCATCAAACAAATGAGATATGCCCAGAAACGCTGCATTTAAACACATCCTTTAAGGTTTAATATTTGTATTATAAATTCTTTCAGACTAGCTGTTCCTGTCAATGTTAATCTTTAACTTTTCAAATTTCTTATATAAAGTTGTCCTGTGAATGCCCAGTTCCTTTGCTGTTAATCAGGCCAATAGAGATATTTGGTTTTCACAACAGGGACATTTTATTAATATATAATATACTACCATTAAAAAATACAGTGAGTGGTTCATAATGAGGATTAACCTGAACACACCGGATTACAGGAGCCTTGTCTTGGGGGTTGAGACAGTAGTGCCCCTTAAGGACGGGAGTTTCGTTACAGCTGTTAATTTTGACAATGCGGCTTCAACGCCGCCTCTCGTTTCAGTAATGCAAAAAATGAATGAATTTGGCCCCTGGTATTCTTCGGTGCACCGGGGGACCGGTTATAAGTCTCAGCTGTGTTCCGATCTGTATGAGAAGGCCAGACAGGTTGTAGCGGAATATGTTAATGCCGATTTAAAGTACTCAGCCGTCATCTTTGTAAACAACACCACTGAGGCCATCAATAAACTTTCTTACCGTCTCCAGGCCGAAATCGGGAAAGGTGTTGTTCTCTCAACTCAGATGGAACACCATTCCAATGACCTGCCCTGGCGGGATAAGTACCTGCTGGATTATATAACGGCGGCAGACTCTGCCTGAACGATCTTAAAACCAAACTTGATAAATATAAAAAGGAGGTCCGCCTGGTAACAGTTACCGGGACCTCCAATGTAACAGGTTACTGTAATCCCATACATGAAATCGCTGTCCTGGCCCATAGATATGGAGCAAGGATACTGGTGGACGGCGCCCAGATGGCCCCTCACCTTCCCATCAATATGAACCCCGGTAATCCCTTAGAGCGCTCGCCATAACCCTGGAGAAAATAGCTGACAACAAGGAAGAATACCTCAAAGGGTACAAGGAACCGGCTATAGCTTATGCTTCCTACTGTTAGTCCCTGTAACCAAATTCGCGCAGTAGGCCTTCCCGGTTACGCCAATCAGCTTTTACTTTAACCCACAATTCCAGAAATATTTTATTACCCAGCAGCCTTTCGATATCAAGCCGCGCCTTGCTGCCAATCAGTTTCAGCATTTCGCCTTTTTTCCCAATAAGTATCCCTTTTTGTGAATCACGTTCCACATAGACAGTAGCGCCGATATCCAATAAGTCCTGGGAGCGGGATTGCATATAATCAATATTTACCGCCAGTGAATGAGGTATTTCTTCACGCGTGGCCTGTACCGCTTTTTCCCTGATAAGTTCGGCTATAAGTATTCTCTCCGGCTGGTCTGTAACCGCATCCTCCGGATAGTATCGTGGTCCTTCCGGAAGAATGCGCAGGGTATCGTCAAGAAGTGATTCGATGTTTTCTCCTTTGAGCGCAGAGATAGGCACTATAGCCTGCCAGTCACCCCTGTTTCTGTAAAAATCAATGAGCGGCAGCAGTCTGGGTTTCTCAAGAAGGTCGATTTTATTTAAGAGTAAAAATACCGGAGTCTTGACCTTCCTTAATTTTTCCAGGATAAAAGATTCACCGCCGCCAAAAGATACGCTTGCGTCTACCAGGTAATAGATGACATCGACTTCATTCAGTGTATTCATAGCCACTTTTACCATGTGCTCCCCCAGTTTATCCTTAGGTTTATGAATCCCGGGAGTATCCAGTAAGATCATCTGCCAGTTTTCTTTTGTCAGTATCCCCAGGATCTTGTTCCTGGTTGTCTGGGGTTTATCCGAGGTTATAGCAATTTTCCGCCCTACCAATTGGTTCAATAAGGTTGACTTGCCTGCATTCGGCCGTCCGATCAGGGCAACGAATCCGGAACGGTATTGTTCAGTCACAGTGTTTACCCTCCAGTACGGAAGAGTCAAAGGCCAGCGGTAACAGTTCCCTTAGAGTTGCTGTCCGGGATTCACCCCTGGTATTAGCCATTATAACCTCCATCTCCGGGGAAAATTCGGCGAGTATCTGCCGACAGGCGCCGCAGGGTGCAGCCGGAACATCCAGTTCCGTTACGACAGCAATAGCATCAAAACCTGTTGTTCCGGCGCAGACAGCTTTGAACACTGCCGCCCGTTCAGCGCATATAGTCAGGCTGTACGAGGCATTCTCCACGTTACAGCCTGTAAAAATAAGTCCGTCCTTTCCTAAAACGGCAGCTCCCACTTGAAACCCGGAATACGGCGCATAGGCATTTGCTCTTGCCTTTTTGGCTGCTTCTATAAGTTTGGCAAATTTCACGTTTTTCCTCCTCAGTAATCAATCCTGGTCCCGTTAGGTACAAGCTCTATCCAGGTCGGTCCCTGTACCAGGGGTATCGTTTTGCCGTTTTTATCCGTATATTTTGTAAACTGGTTGGGCGCCTTTTTCCATAAACCCTCCACGACTTTGCCGTCACGGAAAACAAGCGTTTTCCCCTCCCCGTGCATAATGAGCTGAAGGTGACCGTCCCCGTCAACGCAGCGAAAGGGCACAAACCGGACAATGATATTTGCTGTCGCTATCTGTTCTCCTTTGGCTGTAAGGTGGGGTTTTTCCTCCATGTATCTTTCATATATACCCGCATCCTTATTGAAAAGATAACGGACCAGGCTTGTGCGGTTGGGATAATATATTGTGATATCATCGGTGCTTTCGCCTTCAACCTCTGCATCCGGTTCAAGAACAGGATGCTGTGTGGGAGGCGTGGTCATATTCATTTTAAGATTATTCCCCACACGGCGCAGGCTGTCCGAGCTGGCATAAAGGTTATAGGGTTTGGGGCGGTCAGGCACACGCCAGAAAGCGGCTCCAACCTGTACCCCGCCCAGTATTTCATCGAGATGATCGATCTTTTCTTTTGCGATTAATTCCAGGGCTTCGTCCGAGCCTCCGGCATGAACCAGGATACTGTTATACTCCTGGGCCAGGTAAACAATGTATGGTCTGGCGCTGCGGATAGGCCCTACCAGTTCAATATTGTCATCACTCATAATAGCAAGCAGGCGGGTGAGCCCCCCCTCCACCGGAAATTCCACCACAACCTCGGCCTGGTCCAATCCTGACTGTGGTCTGGCCTCAACCGTATTATCAATAACAACGGCCACACCCCGCTGGCGTGTTCTCTCTTTCCAGTCGGGAAAAGGGACGACCTTCGGGGATTCACCTGTTTCCTGGTTGTTGGGTTTCGACAGGTGTTGAAAGGGATTGGCCTTAAAGAAGTAAGGTTTAAGAACGTAATAAGCGGCCGCGCCTGTTATAATACTTAAAACCAAACAGACCGCAGCCCATTTGATGTATTTTCCTCTCATCTTAATACCCCTCTTTATCTAATGTATCACTTTGTTATTTGCTATTATTTTTATTAAGCCTCAACTTTACCATGCGGCGGCCTTCCACTTTCTCCACGACAACATGCATCTGACCTATATCAAGTTCCTGCCCTTCAAACGGAAGCTTGCCCAAACTGTGAAAGACCAGGCCGCTGATGGTGTCGAACTCATCATCGGGTAAATCCAGTTCGAACATTTCATTAATATCGTAAATGGGTGTACGGGCGTCTACCAGTAAGGATCCGTCGCTCAACACCTCAACACTCTTCTCCTCACGGTCAAATTCATCCTGGATTTCTCCAACTATCTCCTCAATAACATCTTCAATAGTGACAATACCCGCAGTACCGCCGTATTCATCCAAAACAATAGCCATATGCACCTTTTCTTTGCGCAGTTCTGCAAACAAGTCCCTTACCTTCTTGCTTTCCGGGACATAATAGGCAGGACGCATTAATTTCTGTACGTCCGGTATTTTTCCCGCAGGTCCCAGCAGCGGGTGCAATAAATCCTTGGCATAAATGACACCGATAATATTGTCCACCGTTTGTTCATATACCGGGATACGCGAATGGCCTGCTTCAATAATGATGTTAATTACGTTGGACAGGTTCTCATTGACGTTAACCGCTATTACATCTATCCGCGGCACCATTATCTCCCGAACCAGCGTATCGTCAAATTCAAAGATACTGTCAATCATCTCCCGTTCCGCCGGGTCAATCAAACCTTCTTCCTGACCTACGTTCACCAGCATACGTATCTCTTCCTCGGTAACGAGAGGGTTCTCCGGCTGCTTTCCTCCAAATATTTTTACCAGGACATTCGTAAACATATTAAGAATGCGAATAACGGGATAAATGATTACTCCCAGGACATTTATATACCTGCTGGCCCCCAGGGAAAAATCTTCGGGTCTTCTTGCTGCCAGAGTTTTGGGTGTAATCTCGCCAAAGACGAGCACCAGTATGGTCATAACAGCTGTAGCTATCCCCGTCCCTTTATCACCAAAGACACTGATGGCAAGAGTGGTGGCCAGGGCAGTGGCCCCGATATTCACAGCGTTATTGCCGACAAGGATGGTGGAAATCAAACGGCTGGGCTGATCAAGGAGCCTTCTTGTCAGTATTGCTCGCTTACTGCCTTCTTCGGCCATATGGCGTATTTTCACCTTATTTGCCGAAAAAATCGCTGTTTCTGTAGCCGAAAAAAATGCGGAAAGAACCAGTAAAAATATCAAAAAGCCAATCTGTACAAGCTGTGGGGCCGACAATACGTTCCCTCCCAAAAGAAAAAAATTCGCACACTAATCCTTAGATAAGCTGAGCGCAAGCAGGATTTTTTCTTCCCAATCCCGCATTTTCCGGGCCTCTTCCTCCTCATTATGGTCAAAGCCCAAAAGGTGAAGCATACCGTGCACTGTCAAAAATCCCAGTTCCCTTTCGGGAGCATGCCCATACTCTTCGGCTTGCAACACAGCCTGTTCAAGGGAAATAACTATGTCACCCAGCAGATGTATTTCACCAGGAGTAACAAAGTCAATTCCATCCTCAGCATTGTTTTCATCAAAGGCAAAAGAAAGCACGTCTGTTGGTGCATCTATTCCCCGGTATTCCCGGTTAAGCTCCCTGATTCCTTCATTATCAGTTAAAGTAACGCTTATTTCCGCATTGTCAGGCAGGTCAAACTGCCTGCCTGCCTCTGTAATAACCGCACTAATTATCTCCTGGTTCTTCCTGGCAAAGGGTATTTTCTCCTGCCGGTTGCCCACCAGTATTCTCATCGGGAAGTATCCCTCCCTCCATGTCCTTCAGAACATTTTCCGGATATTCAATTCGCGAGTGGAAAATCCCGCCCAGGATACGGGAAAAAGCAGCCGTTATCAGATCCAAATCTTTGAAAGTCAAAGCCGACTCGTCAAGCTGGCCGTCCTGGAGCCTCTCTTTTATGATTTTTCGCACCAATCCTTCAATTTTGTCTGGTGTGGCCGCCGTCATGGAACGAACCGCAGCTTCTACATTATCAGCCAGCATAACGATGGCAGCTTCTTTGGACTGTGGTTTGGGAGCGTGATAGCGGTAGTCCTCCTCCTTGATATTATCAGCGTTCCCCATTTCCAACGCTTTATGATAAAAATAAGTGACCAGACTTGTCCCGTGGTGCTGGGCTATAAAATCCAGTATGACCGGCGGCAGTCCGTACTGGCGGGCCAGTTCCAGTCCGTCTTTGACATGGGCGGTGATGATAAGGGAACTTAAGGCCGGGGTCAGCTTTTCGTGGGGATTTTCCCCTCCCAGCTGGTTTTCGATAAAAAAGTAAGGCCTTTTGAGTTTTCCTACATCATGATAGTAGGCTCCCACCCTTACCAGAAGCGAGTCAGCTCCCACCGCATCGGCACCCGCTTCGCCCAGGTTGCCCACCAGGATACTGTGGTGATATGTGCCCGGGGCTTCCAACAGCAGCCTTTTCAACAGCGGCTGATTGGGATTGGCCAGTTCCATCAGGCGGACACTTGTAGTCACCTTAAAACCGGACTCCAAAAACGGCAGGCTGCCGTATGCAAAAATCGCTGAAAAGAAACCGTTCATAATACCCAAAGAAGCTCCGATAAGTGTAGACTTCAAGGGGTAGCTGTTCATCAGGGCTAAGGAGAGAATACATATTATATCCGCGCCTGCTACAAACAGTCCCGCTTTTACCCAGTCCAGACGCTGGCTGAACTTCGAGACGCTGTAGACTCCTACCAGGCCGCCGATAAAAGCGTTTATGGCATAGGACAGCTGGTTGTCTGTCAGAATCCCTGTAAAAAGGCTAAAGAGAATGGTCATAAAGATAGCCAGTTTGGTATCTAACAGAATCGTGATCAACATAGAACCGGTCGCAACCGGCACCAGGAAGCCGACAAGTTCGGCAATTTCCGGCTGGGAACTGATCTTGACCGAAGTGATTAGTTGTGTCATCAGCAGGACCAGAAAAGTCAGCAGGGATAAGAGAATAATATTGTTTCCCTTACTGTACAGGTCTTTCCTGTACTGATTGATAAAAGAGGCAGTCAGGATGGCTACCAGGACAAGAAAAAGCGTTATCCCTCCCAGGGCCAGGTAAGGAGACGTCGACCGCTGGTAGCCCAGGGCTTGTAAAATTTCGACCTGTTCTTCAGTGATAACTTCCCCTTCGTCAACAATTTTTTGTCCTCTGATGATCGTGATCAATACGGGGTCTTCGTTATCCGCTGCTTCCTGCCTGGCTTTTTCCGTAGCCTTTTCATCAAGGTAATAGTTGGCCTGCAGGTTTATTTTATTAAAAACGGCTTTAATCAAATCCCGGTAAGGCGCGTTATAGTTTAGCAGTTCAATCTGGTTTAATATTTTCTTTTTCTTATCATCAACCTCAACTTCCCTTACTCCCTCCTGCCAGTTAGTACGAAGCAAGTTCAACGATTCGGATTTAAGGGCTTCAATCGTATCCGTCTCCATGTATAGCATGACATTGGCGGCAACGTCGCTTAAGCGATATTCATTCTTAAGAATACGTACTTTTTCTTTTGTGTCGATACCCTCCCGCTTTACAATCCAGCGGAACTCGTCAAAGATATCGTTGATAGCTTCCTCCATGTCAGCTAATACTTTTTTATCCAAAACGTAGACATCTCCGACGCTTTCCACCGCCATTATTCTACGTTCCAAAGTCTTCTTTTCATCAGGCAATGTCAGGGATATAGGCGCCCTGATGGTAGTGGGCGAAACCTGTCCCGCATGCAGCGCATATCTGTCCGGGAAAAAATGGGCTGAAAAAACAGCCAGTATTCCCACAAAAAACAAGCTAAGCCAGCCTATATGTCTGATCTTATGGTGCAGCCGGAACCGGCCTGTCCCTTTTAAAAACCGGCCTTTTGCTTTTTCGGTGGCTATAATAATCTCCCCCTCAAATATCTCTCCCGTTCTCTTGTCCTTGCAGGCGTTCGTATTCTTCATACGCATTAATGATCCTTTGTACCACCGGGTGCCTGACAACATCAGCCTGAGTGAGATACTGGAAGCTGATTCCTTTTATCCCTTTCAGTATCTTTTGGACTACAACCAGCCCGGAACTGCTGACCTTAGGCAGGTCAACCTGGGTAACATCACCCGTGACTACGGCTTTAGAGCCAAAACCGATACGGGTCAGAAACATTTTCATCTGCTCAGGAGTTGTATTCTGGGCTTCGTCAAGAATAATGAAAGAATCGTCTATCGTCCTGCCCCTCATATAGGCTAAAGGGGCTATTTCAATGATGGACTTGTCCACATAGCGCTGGGCCGTATCTATCCCCAACACATCGTATAATGCATCGTAAAGCGGTCTTAAGTAAGGATTGACTTTTTCCTGCAGGTCACCGGGCAAAAAGCCCAGTTTCTCGCCGGCCTCCACCGCAGGACGCGTCAGGATAATGCGGTTTACTTCTTTATTCTTCAGTGCAGCCACCGCCATTACAACAGCAAGGTAAGTTTTCCCGGTACCCGCGGGGCCCACACCGAAAATAATGTCATGGTTCTTGATGGCCTTCACATACTGGTACTGCCCTATAGTTTTGGCCTTGATCTGTTTTCCCCTGGCTGTTACCTGCAGTGTCTCATTAAGTGTTTCTGCCAGGTTACTGCCCTTCCCTTCCATTACGGCGCGCAGGCAGTAATTAATATCGGGAATTGTAACCTGGGTCCCTGCCCTGATCAAGTCCAACAGCCTGGCAAAGACTTCCCGGGCAAGTTCGACTTCTTCGGGATTCCCGTAAAAATGAATATCGCCCCCGCGAGCTACAATTTTAGCGCTTAAATGCTCCTCAATAAATTTTAGGTTCTCATCCTGTAACCCGTATAGAACAGCCGCTTCTTGGTTGTTTATCTGCAGGCGCGCTTCTTTTTGGGCATTCAAACAGTCAATTACCTCCTTCAATTTGCATCAGCTTTAAAGATTCTTTGAATATTTATTATACCTTATTTAAACAACACTTGTATACCATGGCGCCACTGATTAAAAAACTGCGAATACAAAAGTAATCCAAGTTAGCTAGTTACTCCTGAAAAAGTGTTATCTTATAAGACTGCTCAAAAACCCGAAGGTCAAGGCGTGCTGAGAGCGAGAAGCGGAGCGTACTTAAAGGTACGTGAGCATTCGAGTTTTCAGCAACAACGCAGAGATCCGGGATTTTTCAGCAGTCTCTACGAACTGTAACTGCCGATATCCTCCAGTGTTTCCAGGGTATATACAACCCGGATGAAGTCTGGCTCCTTGCCCGGGGCCGGTTCGATTTTTTCCGAAATAATACGGAAGTCGGCTGGGAGCTCTTTGATAATTTCCTCCTTCGCCCTTTTTACAGCTTCCCGGTAGGCTCCTTCTATGCCCCACTGCCAAACTTCATGAACCTGTTCAATAAAGGCAATAGTAACTAATTCGACAGGCTCTCCCGGAATCCTCCCCCAACCAAGGGTTTTTACCTCGCTTACCATGCGGTAACGTTCATATGGAATAGTTCGCGGACCCCTTAAGATTACTTCCCAGTCCTTATATCTTAACAGGACAACAGTCGATTGAGAGCCCGTGTCACGGTCTCTTTCCTCTTTAATAAAACAGCCTGCTGTCGCAGTGCGCTCAACCCGGGCCCGTACCAGGCCGCGCGCCCTTACCCTTTGTGGTTCTCCGTCCGGGGTAATACTGCCATCTGTGTTTATCTGAATCCGGGGATAAACAAGACCCGATATCAGGATTTGTCCTTTATGAACGTAATCACCTTCTTTTACCCTTGCTGTCCCTGTCAGAACAAGCAGCTCTTCAATTTTTCCATTGGCGCGGGCCCAAACATCTCCCGGTTTTTGTTCATCGCCTGAAGGTATGGGGGTCTTTTCCGCAACCTCAATTACAACTTTTGTTCCCCTGATATGAATGCCTGCCCAGGCCAGCTCAGGTATATCCCGAAGGATCTTATCCTTAAGCGAGTCACTGCTGAAGGCTGATCTGGGCACGCCTACTTCCAGGCCGTTTTTTCGGGCAACCTCCAGGATCCTTTCCGTCTCAATCTTTTTATTGCCACTGACTTCAATAAACCAGACAAAAGAGCTGAGAATATAAAGTGCTATACAGAAAAACAGCAGCCCGGCAGCAAATACTTTTCTTTTTCTTACGCGCATTACAACAAAAGGCGCACCTCTTTTGCGATTTATTTTCATACGACAGGATGAGCGCCTGACCAGATACCGCAGGGCTTTATACCCTCCCAACCTGATTTTGAGCGTAAATTTACCTTGCTCTACTTGACGTATATCCCAAAGATAAATTCCTCTGCTCAAAGCCATATTAATAACCCTTTCCGGGTTATCACCCGTAAGGGAAATCTCCAGGTAACCGATCATGTTAGCGTACCAGTTCATCTTTAACCTCCTACCGGTTACACCGTACCACCGTTATAACTCCATCCAGGTGTATTTCATCCCGTGTGATGGTTCTTATGGTCAGATTTTCACCGGTGATTTCTATCTCTCCAAAACTAACGGAAATACGAATGGTATCTGAACTATACTCAATAATACCGCGGTGATTTTCAATATACAGCTGAATATTTCCAATAATAGTCATCTTAGGAAGGTCCATTACAATATCACCGGGGATATCGAGCACACTGGCTAATTTTTGCTGTACGTGCCTGCCCTGCTTGTTGATTTCCACACTCATCCCCCCGTTTCTTAAACATTTTATGCCTTATTGAGTTTAAACAGAACAAAACCCCGCCAAACAAAGAACCTCGTTTGATACGACATGTTCACACTTTCTTTTTTCATGCATTTTGTCTAAATAATGATAAAATAGAACTTAAATAATAATGATTAAGTAATGCCTGTGGAGAAATGATATGAGTATTAATGTGCTACGACCGTACATTTTGACTTTTTTGCTTGTTTCTGCAGTAACTGTCACAAACAAAGTCTTAAATTCCGAACTGCTCAATATTGCCCTGCTCTATTTACTGCCGGTCCTTATAAGCGCTGCCTATTGGGGGCGCGGCCCCTCCATTATGGCTTCTTTACTCGGCGTTGCGGCTTTTGATATCTTCTTTGTGCCGCCGTTTTTAAGTTTTACCGTACATGACCTGCGCTACCTGCTCAGTTTTGTTATTTTTCTTCTGGTTGCTGTGACAACTGGAACAATGGCAACCAAACTTAGAGATCAGGCTGAGATAGCCAGACGCAGAGAAAACAGGACCGCCGCGCTATATGCGCTGAGTTCAAAACTGGCTGCCGAAACCGATCTTGAGGGCATGGCAAAGACGATCACAAAAGTAGTCTCTGAAACCATAGACGAAAAAACTGTTATACTGATGCCTGGCCGGCAGGATACTTTGGAAGTTTTGGCAGCTGTAGACTTTCGCTCTGAAATTTCACCTGAAATTTCGCTCGATGAAAAGGATTATCAGGCCGCGCGCTGGGTTTTTGAGCACGGCGAAATTGCCGGCAGGGGCAGCAATAACTTCACAAAGACGCGGGGACTGTACCTGCCGTTAAAAACTGAGAAGAAAATAGTGGGTGTCCTTGGTATTTTATTCTCTGTTCCCGAATACCGCCTATTCCCCGAACAGCTAAGACTGCTTGAGGCCTTCAGTAACCTGGCTGCTCTTGCCATCGTCCGCCTTCAACTGGCCGCTGAAGCCCAACAAGTCCGCTACCTGGCCCAGTCTGAAAAACTTCGCACTGCTTTGTTGAACTCTATATCACACGAGCTGCGTACACCGTTGGCTTCTATCATCGGTGCGGTAACAAGTCTCCTCGATGAAAGTGATATCTATGACCAAACTGCCTTGAGTTCTCTTTTGCATACAGTTAAGGAAGGCGCCCTTCGTATGAACAGACTGGTAGGCAATCTACTGGACATGGCCCGTCTTGAAAGCGGTATGATGAACTTAAAAAGAGAGTGGTGCGACCTGCAGGAGATACTGGGAGTTGCGTTACGCAGAGTCCGTGACGGGCTGCACGACCATCCTGTTAAGGTTGACATCCCTCCTGACCTTCCTTTGGTAATGGTAGACTTCGCGCTAATAGAACAAGCGCTGGTCAACCTGCTTGATAACGCCCTCAAATATTCACCGGCAGAGAGCGAAATATCTGTAAATATCCTGATCAACGAGATTGAAATCATCATAGGCATTACGGACAAGGGCCCCGGTATACCGGAAGCAGAGAGGGAAAGAGTATTTGAAAAATTTTACCGCGTTTCTACGCCAGGTGGCGCAGGAGGAACAGGACTGGGTCTTTCTATCTGTAAAGGAATTGTAGAAGCCCACGGCGGGAAAATATGGCTTGAACCAAGTTATACGGGTGGAAGCAGTTTTATTTTTTCTCTCCCCCTCTTAAAAGACACGCCGGTAAATATCCCTCTGGAAAAGGGAGGTGACTATCATGCAGACTAAGGGTGCCCGTGTTTTGGTTGTTGATGACGAGAACCAGATCAGACGGTTATTAAAGGTCGCCCTTTCGGCGCACGGTTACGAGATAACTGAAGCGCCCTCCGGCCAGGAGGGTCTGAAGCAGGCCGCGTTGTACCACCCCGACTTGATTATTCTTGACTTAGGGCTTCCCGATATTGACGGGGCACAGATAATCTGTCGCCTGCGCGAGTGGTCGCAGGTGCCTGTGATCATCCTCTCTGTGCGCGACCAGGAAAACGACAAGATTAAAGCGCTGGATGCAGGAGCCGACGATTACGTGACAAAACCTTTCAGTATGGGCGAATTGCTTGCCCGGATGAGGGTAGCGCTGCGGCATGCAGCCAGGGTTGAAGACGAACCTGTACTCGTTTTTGATGAACTAAAAATAGACCTGGCAGCCCGCCAGGTTACAGTTGAGGGGCGTGAGGCCAAACTTACACCCACAGAATATGATATTCTAAAAAATCTGGCTTTACACGCAGGACGTGTCCTTACCCACAGGCAGCTTTTACGTAACATCTGGGGGGTAGAATACCAGGAAGAGACTCATTACTTACGTGTTTTTATCGGCCAGTTAAGACGCAAGATAGAACCGGACCCTACACAGCCCAAATATATCATTACCGAACCAGGTATCGGCTATCGTTTAATGTCCCGGGAATGAATACGCGCTTGATTGAGCATATCTTTATATATTCTTTACTCTTTTGATCCAATTATTGATGCCGGCTTTATATAAAATAGGTTTAATATATGGATACAGGCTGCTTCCAGGCTTAAAAGGCCTGGTTTTTACTTTATCTTACAAAGGGGGGAGAGGACTGTGTTTGACAGGAAGTTTCTGGCTGAAGACCTTGAACTGCAAATCAAAGCAGTGCCTTTGCTTGAACAATACAGCCGGCATAATATTTACTTTAAAATCTGGTGGGATAAAACGAAAAACCTGCTCGAACGGCTCTATGGTCCTGAGTCCCAAACACTCAAAAAGTTTTGCAGCATTAAATTCGGTCATCGCAAGCTAAATACTGAAGGAAAGGATTATACCCAAAAAGCCCGGAAGGCTTATTTGTCCGGACTTCAAAAAGCACAGGAATTGCTCCTGGAATCTGTAAATTCAAATTTGCAAACAGAGAATTGCTGCATATTTAAAAACCCTGGCTCTACATTTAAACTGCGGGCTGCTCCTGAAGAGCTTAATATATCTGTCCTGCTTAATCTGCAAGAACTAAGGACTCACCTTGCCGGTAGCGGTTTGCCTGAGGAAGTACAGAACATCGTATACAAAGAAATTGATGATTTTATGCAGTCTCTTAGCGCAAAGAAATTAAATGCCGAAAAAATAATAATCTTCAGGAACAGGCTGGAAAACCTTATTGACCTGAAAATATACAAGGTTGGAGCTTTGTTTATTCTCTACCATATTTCGCTCCTTTTGGAAGGCCTAACCTGTGCAAAGGACATGTAACATGGAACAGATTACAATAAATATAAAAACAGGAAACACCGGTAATACTCGCGGATCACATTTTACGCCGCCCAGGATTCTGACTGCCGGCTTTGCCATGATTATACTGATTGGCACAGTCTTGCTCAGTCTGCCTCAGGCGACTATTGACGGAAGGGGACTTCCACTAATTGACGCCCTTTTTACAGCAACATCTGCTGTTTGTGTAACCGGACTTGTTGTAGTAAACACCGGAACACACTTTACACTCTTTGGCCAGTTAGTAATTCTTACACTTATCCAAATTGGCGGATTGGGTTTTATGACATTTGCTACTTTATTTGCCATTATCCTGGGTCGTAAAATTTCTCTTAAGGAACGCCTGCTTCTGCAAGAAGCTCTTAATCAGGTAACCCTGGAAGGGATAGTCAGGTTAACAAAATACGTAGTTCAGATTTCTCTTGCCATTGAAACAGCCGGAGCGCTTATCCTGACACTCTGCTGGTCACAGGAGATGGGCTGGGGAAAAGCGGCCTATTTCGCATTATTTCATGCAGTATCTGCCTTTAATAATGCAGGGTTTGATCTGTTCAACAATTTTTCCAGTTTGACAGGTTATACAGACAACCTGCTGGTCAATGCAACCATGATGTTATTGATAATAGCTGGCGGTTTAGGATTTGCCGTCCTCGCGGACCTTATATTTCAAAAGGGTAAAAAATTCACGCTCCATTCGAGAGCAGTGATTATCACCTCGCTTCTATTAATTGCTGCAGGGACTGTTGTAATATTTGTGCTGGAAATGAACAATCCACAGACCCTGGCGCCTTATAACCTTAAAACGAAAATCCTGGCCTCCCTTTTCCAGGCGGTCACGCCTCGCACTGCGGGTTTCAGTACACTAAATATAGCCAATCTGCGTGATACTACCCAATTGTTCCTTATAACTCTTATGTTTATAGGGGCATCACCCGGGTCAACCGGGGGCGGGATCAAGACAACTACTTTTCTTTCCATAATCCTGTCTGTAATAGCCACTTTCAAAGGCGGCAACAACGTCTCTTTTAGGGAACGCACCCTGCCCAAAGACCTTATTCAAAAGGCTGTCGCTATAACATCTCTGGCCGCTTTGCTTGTCTTTCTTGTAACCTCACTGCTGACTGTCAGTGAGAATATGGACTTCCTGGAAATTTTTTTTGAATCAGTATCGGCTTTTGGTACTGTCGGTTTATCGACAGGTATAACACCGTATTTGTCTGCGCTTGGCAAAACCGCTGTCATCGTTACAATGTATTGCGGCAGACTCGGTCCGTTAACCCTGGCCTTTGCTCTTAATAAGAAAGCAGCAGCCATTAGCCATCTTAAGTATCCGGAAGAAAGACTTATTATCGGTTAGAAGGGAGAAACGTTTTGCGAAAACAATTTGTGGTGATTGGACTGGGACGCTTTGGAAAAAGTGTGGCACAGACACTCTGTAAACTCGGCCATGATGTACTTGCCATAGATACTACCGAAAGCGCCGTACAGGCAGTAGTAAACGAGGTTACTCATGCGGTACAGGCGGACGCACGGGATGAAGAAACATTAAGGGCCTTGGGGGTCCGCAATTTTGACATGGCTGTAGTTGCTATCGGAAACGATATTGAGTCAAATATTTTAATTACTGTTATGTTAAAAGAAATGGGTATCAAAAAAATAGTGGCAAAAGCAAACAGCACTTTGCACGGCAAGGTTTTGGCAAAAATAGGGGCCGACAAAATTGTCTATCCTGAAAAGGACATGGGTGTCAGGTTAGCGCACAATCTGGTCTCTTCAAACATTATGGACTACATTGAGTTATTGCCGAACTACAGTATAGTTGAGATTATGGCCCCGCAAAGATTTATCAATAAAACCCTGGGCGAATTGAACCTGAGGGCTAAATATGGGATAAGTGTACTGGCTATCAAGAAAAACGAAACGATAATTGTAGCGCCTGGAGCTAGCGCCGTAATTGAACCCGGGGATGCCTTAATAATCATAAGCGACAGTGAGTCCCTGAAGAAGTTGCCCGATTGAGAGAAGCACCTGTAATAAAAATATGCCATTTCATTAGCTGCTATAAGCCCGGGCGAATAGATGTGAGCATAAATAAACCTCGTTCTGTCATCGGTCAGAACGAGGTTTATAAATTTAACGCAGTCCCTTATTATTTTTTCGTAAATAAGTATTACCTTAGATATCTCGGCCTGGCGCGAAATCTCGGCTTCTGCAGGATCTCACTCCAGATAACAGCCTTTCTCAAATCTTCATTTGTCAATACATACTCCTGTACTGATAAAGAAAGATCTTGCTGCGCACCCCCGGTCAGTCCCTTATCCGCTTCCGGTTTTATACCTTCCGGCTGCGACTGGGAATCGTAGTAACTTTCACCTTCAGCCAGAACAGGGACTGGCCTGGCAACAACCTTTGTCTTGGCAGAAACCGGTTCCGCCCGTTTTCTTAACGGTTCACGCTCTAATTGTGCATACCCGGTACCGGTCTTAGCCGGACCCGCCTGCCGGGTTCCGGTCCGTCCGGGCACAGCAGCGGGCTGTTTCTTTTTACCTCCCGGTTTCCCGGCCATCCCTTTTTTCCGGTCGGCCATGGCACGTACAACTATAAAAAGGATAAAAAATATAATCCCAACAATATTCTCCAAGGGGATCACCCCTTCCAGCAAGTATTTATTATACGTGCGATCATCCGAAATGTCGTTTATTTCTTACCCGAAATGTCAGGGCCGCTCCCCTGAGACTGCCCGGGCCTGGCAATAGAATCACGCATACTGGTGTCCGCAATAATATTTTGCAGGTTGTAATAATCCATTACACCCAGTTTTCCTTCCCTCAGCGCCTGGGCCATTGCCTTGGGAACCTCTGCTTCCGCTTCCACGACTTTGGCTCTCATTTCCTGCACCGCAGCTTTCATTTCCTGTTCCCTTGCTACGGCTAGGGCCCGCCGTTCTTCCGCTTTGGCCTGGGCTATACGCTTATCGGCTTCTGCCTGGTCAGTCTGCAGTTGCGCCCCGATGTTGCGTCCGACGTCCACATCGGCAATATCAATGGATAGTATTTCAAAAGCGGTCCCGGCATCAAGACCTTTGTTAAGCACAGTGCGGGAGATAAGATCGGGATTTTCCAGCACTTCCTTATGGGTCTCCGCGCTTCCTACCGTCGTCACTATACCTTCACCCACCCGGGCAATGATAGTCTCTTCCCCTGCGCCTCCCACCAGGCGGTCAATGTTAGCGCGCACTGTTACCCTGGCCCGTGCCCTGACTTCTATCCCGTTTTTGGCCATGGCGGCAATAACAGGTGTTTCAATGACACGGGGATTAACGCTCATTTGTACTGCTTCCAACACATTGCGTCCGGCCAGGTCTATGGCAGCAGCCCGTTCAAATTGCAGGGGAATGTTGGCCCGCTCTGCGGCGATCAAAGCATTTACCACCCGGTCCACGTTACCCCCGGCCAGATAATGAGCTTCCAACTGGTTGGTAGTAACACTCAAGCCTGCCTTTTCCGCTTTAATCAAACTGCTGACAATCAAGGCCGGCGGTACACGCCTCAAACGCATACCCACCAGGGTAAAAATACCGATTTTGACACCCGCGGCCAGGGCGGAAATCCACAGACCTATAGGAATGAAACTGAATAGTACGGTTAAAGCGACTAATGCTATCGCAACCATAATGATAAAAGAAATAAAAGCTGCCATTAATTTGTTCCTCCTTTTATTATTCTTTCGCTGTCCGGACTATGATGCGCATTCCTTCCACGCGGACAACTTCTATTTTATCCCCTTTGGGGATAAATTCACCGTCTGTAACCACATCCAGGCGGGTACCGTCTTCCAGTACAGCCGTTCCAGCCGGGCGCAGGGTTGTAAAAGCTGTTCCTTTTAAACCGATATACTTGCCCAGGTCCTGTGCCTGGGGCACATATCCGTCTTCCTTTTTATATTTTAGTCCCAGCACTAGGCGGTCCCAGAATTTCCGTTTATTCAATACTTTAAAGCTGAGCATTACAAGCACAATAGTGCCCACCAGGGCGATAGTCAGGGAGATGACTCCGGCCTCCCAGCTTGGAGCTGCTAAAACAATGCTTATTATAATACACATTATTCCCCCCAGGCCGGGCAGTCCAAACCCCGGGGCAATCGCTTCCACACCAAGAAGAATAATACCCAGTACAAACAAAAGTATTACTTCCCACCCGGTAAAACCGGCCAGAAGATTACCGCCGAAATACAGCCCCAGTGATATAAGCCCCAGCGTACCGGCAATGCCCCAGCCAATCGTGAACACTTCAATAACAATCCCTGCAATCCCTAAGGTTAATAATAAAGAAGCCACATAGGGATTAGTCACCAGTCGTGTTATTGTTTCAGAAACTGAGGGCTTGACCTCTACCACTTCTGCCCCGCTCATGTCAATTTTTGCCAGCAGTTCGTTCCTGTCTTTTACAATATAATCGGCATACCCGTTTTTCTCTGCTTCCAGGTATGTCAGGGTCAAAAGCTTCCCTTCCTCCACCAGTCCGGGAATAGCCTTGTCCCGGTCGACCATGGCCACGGCAATGTCGGGATCACGTCCGTTAATGTCCGCTACAGCGGCCATTTTTTGGGAAAAATAAGAAACGTATTTTTCATCCGCCCGTTCCGTACCGATACGGGGTTCCGCAGCCCCCATCGTCGACCCCGGTTCCATGGCAATCTTTTTACAGGTCAGGGTTATCAGAGCGCCTGCAGATATTGCTCCGCCCCTGACCAGGGCGGTAGTAGGAATGCTGCTGCGCCTTATGGTATCTGAAATCTTAACGGCCGCATCAACCATACCTCCCGGTGTATCCACTTCCAGTATGACCAGATCAGCCTGCAATTTCTCAGCTTCAAGGTAGCTTCTTTCTATAAATTTTGCCTGTCCCGGATCTACAGTCCCCTCAACAGGAATAACATAAACCAATTGAGCGGGTGAAGCTGACAAAGGTTTTAACAAGAAACTCCCCACTAAGCTTACAGCAAAAATAATCAATACCGCTTTGGAGATTACTTTTTTCAATCCTGTCAATCCGATCCGGGTGCTTCTCATACATTCGCCTTCTTTCCAATCAGGATAATATATCCTATAACTTATTTTATCATAACGTCTTCCAAGTTATTTATAAACATATATTTTCCAAAAATAAAATTAACATTTTGTTCTGTTGCCAAAACTAATTTTCCCTATTATAATAAGAAAATGTTGTAAGTAAAAATTATTACATTATTTTACAATTAAATGGTTTTTATTACAACATTCGAGGTGATTATTATGCAGATTGCAAACATCAGGCTGCCCCATTTGCTCTTTTTCTACACAGCGCTTGTTTTGGCCGCTATTCTGTGCCTGTGTTTCCTGTATATGGAGAAAAAGGCCCTGGAAGAGGATTTTTTAAACTGGCAGAGGGAAGCCCAGGAATATCAGGAAAAAATAAACGGATTTGCCCGTACGTTTGGCGCCAGTCCGGAAATAGTTGCCGCAGTTTTCCGGGAAACCGAGCTGTACGATATAGACCCACCCCTAATGCTCGAGCTGATTAAAACCGAAAGCGACTTTAAACCGGAGGCTGTCAGCTCGCATGGCGCCGTAGGCCTCTGTCAGTTAATGCCGGTAACGGCCAGGGAACTTGCCGGGGAACTGGGAATAGACTATGATTATGACTACTTGTTCGTTCCCGAGTATAACATCAAGCTGGCCGCTTACTACCTCTCCAAATTGCTGGCAAGGCACGACCAGGACCTGCATAAAGCCCTTACAGCTTATAACAGAGGACCGACAGGTCTGGAGTCATATATGCAGAGAACAGGGACCGCAAAAAGCTCTTATTCTATTCGTATCAGCAGGAACAGCCTGCAGCATTCTTACTGAAACAAGAAATTCCTTTATATACTCATTGACTCTTTATTGAATCATTTTGTTTCTTTGTAAATTCTTTGTAAACACTTGACTGGGGAGCGGGCACAGGGTAAAATGATATCAATCTATAATATTGTTTGAAACATCAGGCAATTATTAGATAACAATTATGTAGATATGTAGTTATGTAGTTATGTAGTATGGTGGTTATGTCTGGAAGCAAAGTCAACTAAAAAAGGCAGGAAGGCGAGGACGGTAGGAATAACGTCTTGTGATTGGCGAAACTCCTATTTGGAGTTTTTTTTATTATAAAAAACAAAGGGAGTTGAAAAAATGAAAGGTATCAAAATAAAACTAATTTCACTTCTGGTCATTGCCGCGCTGCTCACTTTAGGAGGGTGTTCAAAACAGAATGCATCAACGGGAGAAGTCAAACAGGATACGGTCGAACTGAGACTTGCCCACTTCTTTCCCAGTACACATCCGGTCGAAACAGACCTGATCAAGCCATGGGCCCAGGAAATTGAGAAGGTTACCAATGGCAAGGTGAAAATAACAAGTTATCATAACGGGAGCCTGTTGCCGGCAGCCCAGATTTACGAAGGAGTTGTCGATGGAATTGCCGATATGGGCCTCTCCTGTTTTTCCTATACACCCGGTCGTTTCCCCGTACTCGAAGCCTTTGAACTGCCGGGAATTACCTACCCCACATCTGAGGCGGCCAGCATGGTCGCGTGGGGAGGAATAAACGGGCTTAACCCCAAAGAAATCCAGGATACTAAGATGTTGATGGTGTTCGCGACAGGCCCTGGAGACCTCTATACAAAAGTACCCGTACGCGCCTTGAAAGACCTGAAGGGTCTGGAAATAAGGGCTACCGGTTTGAGCGCCAAAACATTGCAGGCGCTGGGGGCGGTACAGGTGGGGATGCCGCAGTCGGACGCTTATGAAGCCTTATCCAAAGGGATCGTCAAGGGCAACCTCGGTCCTGTCGAGGTTTTGAAAGGCTGGAGACAGGCCGAGGTCACGGATTATGTGACACGTACTCCCTTTCTCTACAACACCCTGTTTTTCATCACTATGAACCTTGATAAATGGAAGTCCCTCGATCCGGGTGTTCAAAAATCCATTGAAGAGACCAGCAGGAAGTACTTCGAAGAAGTGGCCTGCGGCTTATGGGATAAACAAAATGAGGATGCCTGGAAGTGGGCGGTTGAAACTGAAGGAATAAAGGAACTTAAACTTACCCCTGAAGAGGCCGGTAAATGGATTGCGCTTATTAAACCCATTCAGGATGATTATGTTGACAGTATGAATAAAAAAGGTTTTGATGGGGAACAGATCCTGGAAACAGTTAAAAAACTGGCTGCTAAACACAACCAGTAGCACAAGTAAGCTCATTGGAGGGAGATGAACATCAGTATGGATAAGTTTACCGGGATGGTCGAAAGAGTATGCCGAGAAATGGATAAAATCGCGGGGGTTTGTGTAGTCGGCGTCATGGCGCTTGTTGTATGTAATATTCTAATGCGTAAATTTTTCAAACAACCTATACTGGGCGCCTATGAACTGGTAGGCTATCTTACCGCTCTGGGAGTCAGCCTGGCCCTGGCCCGCTGCGCCTTTGAAAAAGCGCATATTGCCCTTGAATATATTCAAAATAAATTCCCGGGAAAACTGCAGACGGTCATTAAATTTGCAATAAACCTTACCTCCTTGGGATTTTGGAGCCTTTGTGCATGGAGCCTCGGCAAATACGCTCAAAACCTCATGGAAAACGGGGTCGTATCCCCCACTGCGCAGCTCCCCTTATACCCCGTTGTGCTGCTTATTGCGTTTGGTCTGCTGGGCCTCAGCCTGGTATCACTGGTAAGATTGTTGGAATGCAGCTCTTTGTTTCTGACGGCTCCAGCCCCCGTTAAGCTTCACAGCAGGCCGGCGAATGTTGAATATGCGAGGAAGGCGGTAAGATGAGTACTGTCTTAGCAGGTCTTGCCGGCATACTCGTATTCTTTGCGCTCCTGTTTTTGGGGATGCCTATAGCCTATGCCATGGCTCTTGTAGGTTTCGCCGGCTTTAGCTTCCTTACTTCCGTCACGGTTGGGTTTAATATGGTAGCAAAAGAGATTTTTAATACCTTTTCGTCTTATAACCTCAGCGTAATTGCTATGTTTGTGTGGATGGGGTTTTTGGCTTACTACTCGGGCATCGGAACACGCCTGTATGTGCTGGCTTATCGACTGATCGGACATTTGCCCGGCGGATTAGCCGTCGCCACCCAGGCAGCATGTGCCGTCTTCGGGGCTATCTGCGGTTCAAACACAGCAACGGCTGCAACAATGGGAGCAATAGCCCTGCCTGAGATGAAGAAATATAATTACGACATGTCACTGGCTACAGCAAGTATTGCAGCAGGCGGGGCGCTGGGAGTATTGATTCCTCCCAGTGTGATATTTATTGTCTATGGTATAGCCACGGAACAGTCAGTTGGCAGGCTGTTTATGGCCGGCATCATTCCCGGCCTGATGCTGATGATACTGTATATCACTACGATCTTGATCCTTACTTTCCGCAATCCCGCGCTAGGACCGGCCGGGCCAAAAATGGGCTGGAAAGAAAGGGCGCAAGCCCTGCGGGGGGGACTCGGCGAGGTGCTGGCTGTTTTTGCCATTTCCATGGGAGGCCTTTTTACCGGGTGGTTCACACCTACGGAAGCCGGCGCGGTCGGTGCAGCCGGAGTACTGGCGGTAGCTCTTATCGGGAAGCGCCTGAACCTGGAACAGTTTAAGAAGTCACTCTTAGACACGACCCGGACCACAGCCATGATTATGCTGATGATTGCGGGGGCCATGATTTTTGGGCGTTTCATGGCAATCAGCAGGGTGACTTTTGAAGCAGCGGGCTGGGCGGGAAATCTTAACCTTCCTCCGTTTGCCGTAATGGCAATTATTTTGATAATATATCTTATACTTGGCTGTTTTATTGACGCCCTGGCCCTGGTTTTGCTTACCATTCCAATCTTCTACCCCATAGTTGTTAACAACCTTGGCTATGACCCTGTCTGGTTTGGGGTGATCGTTGTCCTGGTTGTGGCTATGGGTGTGATAACCCCACCGGTAGGAATGAATGTTTATATTATCAAAGCAGTGTCTCCTGACGTTCCTTTAGAGACGATCTTTCGGGGCATCTGGCCTTTTTTGGGCGCAGTCATTGTTTGTATTGCCATATTAATAGCTTTTCCCGGGGTAGTCACCTTTCTTCCAAACATATTGATGAGGTGAAAGTATTTCACAGTCTGTTAAGTCTTCCGTCTTCATGATTTTATATTGTTTAGCTTTTCTTACAATAGTGGACTGATTTACCTGAAGGATTTTTGCCGCCTTGCGTGTGGAACCGTATTCCTTCAAAGCGTTTTCAATCAATTGTATTTCCACATCCTCAACAGCTTTTTTTAATGGAACCAGGTTATTAATATAGACTAACCTGTGATTATTTTCGTTGTCCTGTAGTAATGCGGGCAAGTGTTTTATTTGTATATTTGTTTCATCGCTCAACACTACCAGTCTTTCAATAATATTTTCAAGCTCCCGGACATTGCCCGGCCAGTTGTACCTCAGTAACCTGTCTACAACCGGTTGGGTTAATCTTTTATTCTCACCGTATTTTTCATTGAGCTTTTTTAAGACAAAATGGAGCAGGGCCGGAATATCCTCACGGCGGTTTCTGAGAGGAGGTATATTAATATTTACAACATTTAGCCGGTAATATAAATCCTCGCGAAATTCCCCTCTCCTTATTAAATCTATCATATTCCTGTTTGTGGCAGCTATTACCCTGACGTCAACCGGTATAGGCTTAGTCCCGCCAACCCGGACTATTTCCTTTTCCTGCAGTACCCGCAAGAGTTTTACCTGCAGTTTTAACGGCATTTCTCCGATTTCGTCCAAAAACAGTGTCCCTCCGGAGGCCAATTCAAACATACCCGGTTTTCCTTCATTTTTTGCTCCTGTGAAAGCTCCTCTTTCATAACCAAACAATTCGGATTCCAACAGGTTTTCAGGTATAGCTCCGCAATTTATTTTGATTAACGAATTGTCCTTACGTTTGCTTAAAAGGTGTATCTTTTTGACTATTACTTCCTTGCCAACCCCTGATTCCCCGGTGATAAAAACTGTAGAGTCTACTTTGGCAACACGGGCGGCCAACTCGACAATTTTTTTCATTTCTTCGCCCTGGGCTACTATATCATCCATTTTCAACTGCTGAAGACGGATTTCCTCCAGTTCGGAGGCATAACGCTTGCTTAACTCTGTTGTTTCATTCAACTGTCTTTTTAAATTCTCCAGTTCGGAAATATCGCGAACGTTTACAACTACCTGCTCTGTCTCACCATTATCATCAAACACCGGAGTGCCTGTAGCCATAATAATTTTGTCTTTTTGTGGGCCGGAGCTCATTTCAAGCATAACGGTGCATCTTTTCTTCGTTTCAAGCGCCTTCACGGCGGCCGATTTATTATAATAACCTTCCTTCACCAGCTCATGGGAAGTCTTGCCCAGGACATCATGGCGTGAAAAACCACAAATGCGCTCCCATGCGGAATTCACACGTGTAACTACACCGTTTTTATCACAAATAAATAATCCGTCATAAGAAGACTCAATAATAGCTCTTAATTCCCGGACAAGAGTTTTATGCTTATTTAGTTCCTCTGTAACCAGTTCCAATTCGGATATATCAAGAAAAACTCCCATCGCGCCCACTATTTTGTCATTGTAATACAAGGGAGTCCGGTTCGTTAGAATAGTGTTCCCGTGAATTATAGTCTTTACACCAAAAGAAACAGCGCCGGTTACAAGGGTTTCCTTCAGCCCCATGGCAGGATCCAGATAGGAGATGTGCTTTCCCATATATTCACTGCTTTTGCGTCCCAGTATTCTTTCTGCCGCCGGATTAAAAACAAAGATTTCCCCGTCATTATTGATGGCGACTATACCGTTATATGATGAGGTTATAACCTGGCTGTATTTTTGGGCCTCCGTCTTGTATCGCTGAAGTATAATCTCATTGGCTATCGGATTCATGAATATCACCTGCCTTTTATCTTCTAGGGGCTGGTCATGATTTCATACACCGTGTAAATCAGGCAGTGAGCATAGGTAAGGTTGATTCCGGCGCCTGCCGGAATCAACCTTACAACTTTGCTTAATATTTGCTTTATGCTTCAGCTGCTTTTTCTTTTTTTGGAGGAGCAACAGGAACCTGGTCCTTAACACCAACAATCAGGTGCAGGAGTATCCCGGCGGCCAGACCCCAGGCAGCGCCTTTGGCAGCCAGGAACATCGCCATCAGTCCGGCCACGCCGCGCTCTTCCTTGGTCTTGACCATATCCATGGCAATGTA
>Ga0228535_1001592_pt1 | contig 32204 bp, 31 predicted proteins | sample SJ1metagenome_FD_168457 | JGI IMG/M metagenome (GOLD analysis project Ga0228535, IMG submission 168457) | Enriched culture of PCE-dechlorinating microbial communities from Ithaca, New York, USA - SJ1 | ecosystem: Engineered > Modeled > Simulated communities (microbial... > Unclassified | place...
TTGTTGGCAGATAAAAAACGAAGAGCAGGAGGATCCTGCTCTTCGCCCCGATCGAAATAGAAAAGGCGGTTCAACCAGAAGATTATAACACGCCTGACTTCACATTTTCAACATTAAAGAAATTCTGAAAGCATAAACATACCCTTTAAAGAACCCTGGTTATGAAACTTATGGCATTCCACGAATGATCGCCGGTTTTCAGTAATGCGCAACACATGACATAAAACTTGCATTTGCCGTCCCGGGTCGAACCTTGAACAGGATATTACGCTAAAACTCAAGATACATCGCGTCCAACGGTTCGCTGTTGCCCCCCTCCTACTCCATCCTGTAATTAGGAGCTTCTTTGGTTATTACTACATCGTGAGGATGGCTTTCCTTCACGCCCGCCCCTGTGATCCTTACAAAGCTGGCATTATTCTGAAGATCCTCAATATTGCGGGCGCCTACGTAACCCATTCCTGAACGAAGGCCACCAACCAGTTGATAGGAGATAGCACTCATTGGCCCCTTGTAGGGGACCAATCCCTCAATGCCCTCCGGAACAAGCTTGTCTTCAGCCTGGCCTTCCTGGAAATACCGGTCTCGGCTCTCTCCTTCCTTCATGGCTCCAAGAGATCCCATCCCCCGGTAACTCTTGAAGGACCGGCCCCGATATATTACAACCTCTCCAGGACTTTCATCGGTCCCTGCAAACAGGGAACCTATCATAACGGAATCTGCACCGGCAGCAAGGGCTTTTACCACATCCCCGGAGTAACGTATGCCGCCGTCTGCGACTACTGTCCTGCCCCTTGAATGAGCAACCTTCGCAACATCCATTACGGCTGACAACTGCGGTATTCCGATGCCTGCGATGATCCTCGTCGTACATATCGATCCCGGTCCTACACCTACCTTTACCGCATCAGCTCCGGCTTCGATAAGGGCTTCCGCCGCCTTTCCTGTAGCGATGTTCCCCCCTATCAGGGAGACATCCTGAAAAGACTTTCTTATCATTCTTACCGTCTCTATTACGGACCTGGAGTGACCATGGGCAGTATCAACAACGAGGACATCTATTCCTGCTTCAACAAGGTTTCCCGCCCTCTCCAGCGCACCTTTTCCTACCCCCAGGGCTGCCCCGACACGGAGTCTTCCCCTGGAATCTTTCGATGCCTGGGGAAAATCTCTGGCCTTCTGGATATCCTTTATAGTGATAAGGCCTTTCAAAATGCCTTCCAGGTCGACGATCGGCAGTTTTTCTATCTTGTGTTTCATCAGTATTTGTTTCGCTCCCTCGAGGTCTGTCCCTACAGGGGCCGTCACAAGGTTCTCATGGGTCATTACCCGGCTTATCGGCTGCTGGAAATTGGTTACAAAGCGAAGATCCCTGTTGGTGATTATTCCAACAAGCTTACGCTTTCCATCGACGATCGGGACTCCGGAAATATGGTAGTGATCCATCAGGTCAACGGCGTCCCTTACAAGGTCTTCGGGGTGGAGATAGAAGGGGTCGACTATGACTCCGGATTCCGATCTCTTTACCTTGTCGACTTCTGCGACCTGCTTTTCACAGCTCATATTCCTGTGAATGATCCCTATTCCTCCCTCTCTGGCCAGGGCTATAGCCAACCGGCTCTCTGTAACAGTATCCATCGCGGCGCTGCACAGGGGGATATTCATTTTGATATCAGGGGTCAGGAAAGAGCCGACGTCGACCTGGGACGGAAGGACTTCACTATAGGATGGAACAAGGAGAACATCGTCAAATGTAAGGCCATCCCCGATAACTTTTTCAGGGAGAATATCCATTGGAACACCTCCTTATCAGATCTTCATTCGCAGTATAAAAAATAAACCCACAGCTTTGGCTGTGAGTCTATACCATGAAAATGGTCCATGGCAACCGTAAAGGCCTTTTGATCAAAGTTCGTGCCTCGTAACAGGGGCATAACTGACAGAAGGGCATCTGATCTTTCTGACCCTTGCAATTGCAAAACACGCAATTGCCTCACCGTTGCCGACCTCTCCAATTCCTTCACCTGATTTTGCCTTGATAGACAAATTGCCCTCGCCACATCTGAAAAGGACCTTGTTAAGGCTCTCTTTTATCTTGTCGATCCAGGGGGCTAACCTGGGGACCTGGGCATTCACCACTGCATCAACCGATATAACAGAAAACCCTTTCGCCCCTATTATCCTGACAACTTCCGCCAGCAGGTCACGGCTGTACGCACCCCTGTAGGACCGTTCCGTAGCCGGGAATATGGTCCCGATATCGGGGAATCCGGAGGCTCCGAGCAATGCGTCAGATATGGCATGGCACAGAAGATCTCCGTCTGAATGACCTGAAAGCCCCAGCCGGGATGGTATGGACACTCCACCAATAACAAGGGGGACGGCAGGTCTGAGGGGGTGAATATCATATCCCAGCCCCGAATACTCATCACCAGATCCATGTTCTATCATCCTGGCCATATTCAGGTCCTCAGGGTAGGTGATCTTGAAATTCAGAGGTTCGCCAGCGGTCCATCCTATCTTCTTCCCGGATCCGACCCAGGCCTGGGATTCATCGTCAATGTTTACGCTGCAGTTCTCCAGCACACCCTTAAGCTCAAGTCTCGGATAGGCCTGAGGGGTCTGGACTGCTCTCAGATCCCGCCTTTCGATCGGCCTGGTTACAGCGTCACCATCCATCAGCTTGAGAGCGTCGGAAACAGGAAGGAGAGGAACTGCAGCACCCTTGCCTTCAGCCTCTGCCATTACACGTTTACAGAGAAGATCAGAAACGAAAGGCCTTGCAGCATCGTGAACAATGACCATCTCATACGAAGAAGAACGAAGCCCGGAAAGAACGGATCCCTGCCTGAGGTCCCCTCCTGGAACGATCTTGACGAATTCCTTCACGGGGGAAAGAGAAAGATCAAAATGGTTCTCCATCCCTGGCGGGGTCACAAGTATTACCTCCCTGACACCTTCATTCGCAAGAGAAAGCGCAACCCTTGCAGACCACTCCCAAAGCGGAATACCTCCAAGGTCCTCTATCTGTTTCAGTCTTTTGCCGAAACGTTCACCCCTGCCTCCGGCAACAATAACAAAAGACCATCCCCTCAAGGGCGTACCTCTTTCCTGATCCTGCCGAAGACCATCCTTCCAGCCGAGGTCTGCAGCATGGATGTTACTACAACCTCTATTCTTTTGCCGATGTAGTTCTCTCCGTCTTCGACGACGATCATCGTACCATCGTCAAGGTATCCGACACCCTGTTGTGGTTCTTTTCCTTCTCTCAGCACGTCAACTGTTATGGCCTCTCCGGGCAGAAGGGTCGGTTTCAAAGCATTTGCCAGTTCGTTTACGTTCAGTACGCTTATGCCCTGGATCTGGGCTATCTTGTTGAGGTTATAGTCAGTAGTTACAACTTTGGCCCCCAGTTCCCTTGCCAGGGCCACAAGACCTTCATCCACTGAACCCACCTCGAAATCCTTAAGGGTCACCTCCAGGATCTGAACCGTAACTTCTGAAAGATGCTGGATCTCATTGATTATATCCAGCCCCCTTCTCCCCTTGGTCCTCCTTGTCGGATCCGAGGAATCGGCTATTGACTGGAGTTCGTTCAGAATGAATCTCGGTATAATGAAAGGCCCTTCAAGAAATCCAGTTGCAGCGATCTCGAGGATCCTTCCGTCAATGATCACGCTGGTGTCAAGAACCTTGATGGAAGATCTTTCGCTGGTGGTCTCCAGGGAAAGTTCATGCAAATGGTTCCCTCCGCTTTCACGGCTGCGTCTACCTTTGATGCTGAAGCGTTGTTTAAGGCCCCCTATGGAGCTCCACATGCCGTGGATCTCCTCCCTCCTTTTCAGAAAGAGGGTAACGCCCAGGTAACCGAGGGCAACATTGAGAAGGATGGCAACATAACTGCCCACCAACGGCAGATCTGCGAACGGAAGTGCTGCAAGATTCGCAACAATGAGACCTGCTATCAGACCGGCAAGGGCCACCGAGATATCATGCCAGCTGAGGGTTTCGAGATTTTTTTCGAATGATAATCCAATAAAGCCGAGGATCCTTACAAAAACAGGCGTAATAAGATAACCGATCATCGAAAATAAAGCCACACCAATGATAAAGGGGAGAAAAACGAACGGAAAAGCTTCTCTTGGCCACCATTCCTGCATTACGGCTATCCTTACGAGCTGGTAGCCCGCCACACCCCCCAGGAAGACAAAGATCGCCCTGGCAAGATAGAGCATGATCTTTACGACGCCTTCGGCCATGTTTTCACTTCCTCTCTATGTCAGCTATTGTCCTGAAGCCTGACTTCCACCCGCGATTCGATGGAAGCATGCAGGGTAACCCTGTCAGCGTAGCCTATGGTCCCTCCAAGAGGGAGTCCAAAGGCAAGACGGGTGGTCTTTATCCCAGTGTCCCTGACTGCATCCAGAACTGCAAAAAAAGTCAGGTCTCCTTCCACACTGGGGTTTGTCGCAATGATCAGTTCAAGAAAATTGCCTTTTCCTGAATATTCTTTCAGCCTCGCGAGCCTTTCGGGTTCGATGTCCTGGCCATCCATCGGGGAAACTCTTCCACCAAGAATAAAATACAGTCCGGAATAGGCTCCCGACTGTTCCATGGATAGCATATCCTCCACATTTTCCATTACACAGAGGGTCTTTCTGTCCCTGAACGGATCCGAACATATTGAACAGGGATCCTCTGTAGTCAGGTTACCGCATATTGAACAACAAAATGTCCTGTCCCGCATCAGTGAAATTGTCGATGACAGCTCACTGGAAAAATCGGACGGCTGCTGCAAAAGGAAAAGAGCGAACCGACGTGCCGTTTTGTCACCTACTCCCGGGAACCGGGAGAATAGTTTCATAAGCCTTTCGACCGGTTCAGAGACGGACATTCCCCTCACCTAACCCAGACCGGGGATGCCCAGGCCTGCGCCGAACCTGCCAAGTCTTGACTGGGCCATCTCCTTGCTTTTGCTGGAGGCATCACTAATGGCTGCGACGATAAGGTCTTCAAGCATCTCTTTCTCCGATGGATCAATAACCTCGGGTTCTATGGATATGCCTGTTATCTCACCCTGCCCGGTGGCTGTAACCCTTACCATGCCTCCACCAGCAACACCTTCAACGCGCTCCCTCGCAAGCTGTTCCTGTATCTTGCCGATCTCTGACTGAAGTTTCTGTGCCTGTTTGAGCATCTGTTCCATGTTCATTTCTTTCATCACCTTTCCGTGTTTCGTGATCATCTTGTCCAATCCCTGTCCCACAGTCCTAGTGGTGGTAGTTCCCGCCCTTTTCAATGGTAACGGCTCGATAAAGCTGTTCAAAGAGCAGGAGAAGGCATAATTCATGAGGAAGGGTCATAGGGGACATGGAAAGCCGGAAGTCGGCCCTTTCCCTCACCGGCCGGGATACACCGAAAGGCCCGCCCACACACATGATAACCCTACCCATGGACTTTCGGAGCGTTTCAAAGATCCAGGCGGAAAATCCCTCACTTGTCATGGTCTCCCCGGACTCGTCCAGCAGAATTAACAGGTCCCTCTCGACTATCCTTTTAAGAAGAACCGCCCCTTCTTCCTGTACAACGTTTTCCGTCGGCCTCCTTCCGGATATTTCCCGGACCGTTTGCCATTCAAAAGGTATAGAGGCGTTTATCCGACGATGGTACCCCTCGATCTCTTTTTTATAAAGGGGGTTTCTCGGCTTGCCAACGGAAAGGACCACAAGTTTCATTTCAGGCCCTTTTCCCCTTTCCCGATCCGACCCTCCTGTTGCGAAGCATTTTTTTTACAGCGAAAGCCTCATCTCTTTCTCTCTCGGAGAGTGCCAGCATTATTCTTTTCCGCTCGGATTCAAGTTCAGGGAGCATCTCCTGTTCAAGGTTGTTCACCTTTCTCCGGGTCTTCTCAAATTCCGTTTCCAGAGCATCCAGTTTGGCTTTCAGGTTAATGTATTTCCATAGAAGAGGCTCAATTCCGGAAAGGGTTTCGAGCAGTTCATCCACATGAATCGAGGCCATAGCGGGATCCATAAGCATTCCGCTCAACAATGCTCCCCTTCCTTCATCTTCCGGAAAGAACTGCGAGTAGCGGCACCCCATAAGGGCATGACGTACGATCCTGACCTTCCGGGGCTCAACACCCCAGGAAAGGAGCGTCATTACCGACTCTCCTTCATAAAGCTGTACCAGTGCGTAGGCATATGACACGAAGGAAAGCATCCTTTCGACTTCACCTCTCATGGATCGGAAGGTGGAACGGTCAGATTCGATCTCCCGCAGAAGCGCTTCCTTCTTTCTTTCCAGCAGGGAACATCCGAACCTTACGGTTTCGATCTGACGTGAAAGATCTACCAGTTCGCTTCGGGAGACCGGGAGTTCATTTGACATCGGCTCTTGACCTCCTGATCTCTTCCAGCAGATCCGACGGTATCCGGTAAAGCTCCTCATCGGGAAGTACCGAAAGGGCATTCAAGGCTTCAAAAAGAGATTCTTCAATATTCCGTGCCCTGTCTCCCTGGTTCAGGAATTCTTTTTCAAAAACAGAACCGAATTCAAGATAGTGTTTCTCTTTTTCGGTCAATCCCTCATCACCGACGATAAGCCTTAGCCTTGCCACCTCCCTTGAACGGGCATAGGACGCAAAAAGCTGATCCGCCACCTGCCTGTGGCCCGGAAAGGTCCTGCCTTCGCCGATACCTTTGTTCATCAATCTGCTCAAGCTGGAAAGAACATTTATGGGAGGATAGACCCCCCTGGCCTGCAGCCCCCTCTCGAGTACGACCTGTCCTTCCGTAATATATCCGGAAAGGTCCACTACAGGGTGTGTCATATCGTCACCCGGCATGGAAACGATGGGGATCTGGGTTATGCTTCCCTTTACTCCCCTGATACAGCCGGCTCTTTCATAAAGACCGGCAAGATCGGAATACAGGTAACCTGGGAACCCTCTCCTTCCAGGCGCTTCCTCCCTTGCGGAACTGACCTCTCTCAGGGCTTCGCTATAATGCAGCATGTCGGTCATTACGACCAGAACATCATATCCTTTTTCAAAAGCAAAAAACTCGGCAATGGAAAGCGCTGTTCTTGGCGCAAGAAGTCTTTCCACCGCAGAATCGCTGGCAAGGTTTACGATGAAGACTCCGTTGAAAAGGGCTCCTGTCTCCTCGAAGCTGTCCCGAAAGAAACGGGCCTCCCTTTCAGTAATGCCTATGGCCGCGAAGACCACCAGGAATTTCTCCGGGTTGCCTGGAACATGTGCCTGCCTCACGATCTGGGCGGCTATCTCGTTCGCCGGAAGTCCCGATCCGGAAAAAAAAAGCAGTTTCTGTCCTCTCACCAAAGTGTTGAGAAGGTCGATAGAGGAGATCCCCGTTTCGACAAATTCATTGGGGCTTTCCCTCATTGACGGGTTGAGAGGAGAACCGGTAATGGGGACCTCTTTCTCGTAACAGGCCATCGGTCTTCCGTCCCTTGGAAGCCCCCTTCCATTCAGGGTCTGCCCCATAAGAGCCTGACCAAGGCGGACTTTCAAAACATCCCTTTCAAACCAGATAGTACAGGATCCCGGGTTCAGCCCAAGGGTCCCCTCGAGAACCTGTATGGCGCAGATATCCCCGTCTACCTGAAGGACCTGTCCCATTCTGGAGTCCCTTTCTGTCTGTATCTCCACGATCTCTCCGAGGGCGGCGTTCCTCGCGTTCCCGACAAATATCAGGGGTCCTGAGATGCCTTTGACCAACCTTGATCCTTCCCTGTAAAGTTTCATCTGCCAGGCTCCTCCATATCGGCCAGGGAGCGCCTGACTTTTGTCAGCCAGGCTGACGCATCCCCTGGAAAATTCTCCTCGCCTGACTTGCGCAAAATCAGAACACCTCTGAGAAGATCGAGGGGCTGGACATTATGGTGCAGTACCCCCTTGCCAATCCCCTCCGAAACCGTCGAGTGAAGTTCACGAAGAGTCCTGGTAAATAACATCTGCTTTTTCGGTGTATTGAAAGAATCGAGCGGATCAAAGGCATTCTGCTGAAGGAACCCGATCCTTATGATCTCTCCCATTTCAAGATCCCATTTATCCTGTTCCGAAAGGGCATCCCGGCCGACGATCTGGACCAGTGAGAGCAGCTCTGATTCCCTGTCAAGAAGGGCTTTCAGGAAGGAAGCCCCTTCCTTCCATTCATCCCCGAGGTTTTCCCTGAAAAAGGGCTGTAGAGCCTTTTCATAAAGGGAATAACTGCGCTTCCAGTTTATTGACGGGAAATGCCTGCTTTCGGCCAATCTTTTGTCAAGAGCCCAGAATGCTCCGGAAAGCCTAAGGCTTGCCTGTGTAACTGGCTCTGAAAAATCCCCGCCCCCGGGAGAAACAGCATTGAATATGGTGATAGACCCCTTGCGGTCAGGCACACCAATAGTCCTTACCCTTCCCGCTCTTTCATAATATTGGGCCAGCCTTGATCCAAGGTAGGCCGGATACCCCTCCTCCCCGGGCATTTCTCCGAGTCTTCCTGATATCTCCCTGAGCGCCTCGGCCCACCTGGATGTGGAATCAGCCATCAGGGCAACATTCAGACCCATGTCCCTGAAATATTCGGCAATGGTCATTCCCAGATAGATGCTGGCCTCCCTTGCCGCCACCGGCATATTGGATGTATTCGCGATAAGTACCATTCTTTCCATTAACGTCCTTCCAGTGTGAGGATCGATAATGTGGGGGAACTCCTCCAGAACTTCTGTCATCTCGTTGCCCCGTTCCCCGCACCCTATATAAACGACCATCTCCGCGTTGCACCACTTTGCAAGAGATTGCTGCGTAACGGTCTTTCCGGTACCGAAGCCACCGGGAACAACTGCTGCCCCGCCAAGCGCCACAGGGTACATCGTATCAAGCACTCTCTGGCCGGTGATCAATGGTTCGTTAAAAGGAAGTTTCTCTCTGAAGGGTCTGGGAGTCCTGACGTTCCATCTCTGACACAGACCGATCTCCGGGCCGTTCTCCAGAATACAGACCGTCTCGTCTACCATAACCTCTGCTCCTTCGGGAAGGATCGTGCTCACAGGACCTGCCTTCACTCCCGGAGGTGCCATGACCTGGTGAAGGAAGCCAGTCCCCTCCCGGACAAAACCTATTATGTCACCTGGATAGACGGGGTCTTTTGCTTTTTTCGCTGGAGTGAATACCCATTTTTTCAAAGGATCAAGGCTTCGGGCCAGGAAACCTCTCTCAAGGAAAATGGAACCCTTTGAGTTATCCGTTATCCCAGAAAGAGGCCTGCCTATGCCGTCAAGAACACTTCCAAGAAGTCCCGGGCCAAGGTCGATGCCAAGAAGTTCCCCTGTGAATTCTACAGGTTCGCCAACATGGATGCCGTCAATTTCCTCATATACCTGGATATCGGCCACATTACCATCGATCCTTATCACTTCGCCCAGGAGCCTTTCCCGCCCGACACGCGCAACTTCATAATTGGCGACCGGTTTTACGGTCTCAGCCTTGATCACTGTCCCGGCAACGCTTGTTATCTTCCCGCAACTGGACATTGGATCACTCCCAACCTTTCACACTGCTTTTTAAAGAAGGCATAACGACCCATACGGGCCCCTCGGGTAATCTGGCTTTTCTCTTGTAGTGTTCCGGAATGCTTTCAGCCCAGTCCGATTCCACCAGAACAAAGGCTACTTCCTCGCTCTGAAGTTTCTTAAAACACACGGGAAAATCATCGGCCCCTTCGCAGACCATCGGTTCAAGCCCGAGAAGTGACCAGAGTTCTATGAACAGCTGCCTGCCAAGAACGTAACCTTTGCCAATGTTTTCTTTCATGAGATCCCATCACCCCGGGAGAACCATTTTCTCCATGATCGATCCAACTTCCAGCCCCATATCAACTCCAACCACCAGGGCATTCAGGTTCTGCCATTCAACCAGCTGATGGGCAATAAATGCAATGGATACTTCAATTCCCAAAGGATCTTTCCTTCTTTGAGAGATCTGCCAGAGCCAGAACAGCCTTCCTGCTTTTCCAGGCATCATTACGAGAGGACTTCCACTATCCTTTGGAATAAGACTTTCCCAGACAGTGGCACCCAAAAGCTGACTGACATTGTTCGAGCCCCTGAGTCTTTCCAGGGGAAGAGAAAAACCCCCCTCGATAAAAAGCCCGAAGGCTTTCTCCCTGTCGATCGTGTCAGCAGCCACCCTGGACCATATGTTCATATTCCAGATATCAATGGACCTTCCCAAAAGTTCTCGTACCAGGTTCCCGTTCTTGTTCCTGTGACGGTTCAGGATCTCCTCAAGGAAAGAAAGTACTTCAGAAAGAAAGACCCTTTCGCTTGCAGGCAGGGTCGATCCTTTCCTGAGGTGGGAACAACCCGCTGCCAGGGCACTTGAGAGAGGGTGTTCAGATGAAAGGCATTTATCTATGGCATGCGATAAGGAATGACTTTTCCAGAGCTGCCTGAAAAAGGGAACAGGAAGTGAACCGTAACCGTGCCAGACCGGGTTCCCTTCGTAAACTGCCCCTGTAAAAAAATACCTGAGCAGGAGACGGCCATTATGAAGATCAGCCCTGGCCAGCAGAACTCTCATCAGGTCCTCGGGTTCGCCCATTGCCATCTGCCTGGCATGATTAAGGCTATCTGACGCCGTATCGGAAAGTGCCATCTCTATCCTGCGATGGGTCGAGAGAGGTTGTTCGACCAGGCTTTTTCTAAAACTCTTGCCATACCGGGTCTCCAGAAGGAATAATTCTATTCCTTCAAGTGACCTGGACGCGATCCTTCTGTAATCCTCTCTTCCCAGGAAATCGGAAAAGTGGGCCCGAAGCCTTGCGTTAAGGTATCCGTAGTTCTCTGGAAAACCTGTTGAATCCTTCAAGAACATCCCCGTAGATCTCCGAAAACTCCTTAAGAAATACCTTCTGGAAAAGATCCCATCGGGCCTTGATGCTGTTGTTCACGATCACGGAACGGGTCCTTGAATCCAGGACCACACACCCTCCCCATTCAGGCCCGGGATCACTTTCCTCGATCAGATCCACTTTCGGGTCAACGGGTACCAGTAAACCCTCCCCCATGGCAACAATAACGACCGCCGCCTCGCCGAGGGCTTCAAGTGCTTCGTGAACCAGTGCCTCCATAACGAAAGGATATCTGGTGCTATCCTTTCTGAGGTTCACGATCTCGCGGCACACTTTTTCAGAGAGATCATCCAGGTATGAGTTTATCCTGGACATGGCCTCTTCCCGGACTTCGAGGAGAGCCCTTCTCTTTTCCCTTTCAAGAAGCAGTTCATATTCTTTCCTGTGTTTCACTCTTATCGAGTGCACTTTTCTTTCTGTATCCCTTCTAGCAAGGAACATCTGCTCGGATATGAAGTTATCCGAGTCCTTCTTCAATTCGGCTACTTGTCTTAAAAAGTCAGCCTCAAGGGCCTTCTTGAACCCCTCTACCCCTGACATATCGGCAGAATTGTTTCCTGACATCATTAATTGCTAGCCTGCCAAGGCAGGATCAGGCAAATTGCAGGATCAACATAACCGCTACAACAAAACCAAGGATCACCATAGTTTCGGGAATAGCCTCAAGTATGATGATAATGCCACCAGTTTCAGGTTTTTCCGCGATCGTTCCCGCCCCAACGCTGCCTATCCTTGCCTGGGCGTAAGCGGTTGCAATTGCCGGAATTCCCACCGCCAGGGCGGCTGCAAGAGCTATCAACGCTTTTTCCATAGTTCAGGTTTCCTCCTTGAAAAGGGTTTGTACTGGGTGCCCCCTCCCGAGTGGAACTTGCCCAGGAACTCGACGTATTGAAGACGGGCAGAATGGAGGCTTGATCCAGCTACTGCAAGGACAAAATTCAGCAAATGTATAGTAAGCGCCATAAAGATCCCGATAAAAGTCACTCCCATGGAATCCACGAAGCTGTTGGCAACCATCGCGAGGATGGCCGATGAAAGTCCAATGGCCGCGATACGCACGTAGCTCAGTATGTTCCCGACGGAGCCGAAAGCCTCGACGAGCCCTCCCATGCCCCCGCCGGCGAGAAGAAGTGCCAGTCCAAGGATGAGAAAGGATACGGCAATAGAAAAGAATTTCCCCGGAAGCCAACCCTTGACAAGGATCATGGCACTTAGAAGGGCTCCAAGCACGAAAATATTGCCAAGCCTTTCAAGCCAAAGGTGCCGGTGCTTTGCCCTGATACCCTGGACAAAACCCATTAAATATCCAAGAAGCACATGGGCAAAACCAAGGCTGACAGTGAAAATCATTACAGGAATAACAACCTGTGACCTTTCAAGCCATAGAGGTTCAAGATGCAAAAGCCTGTGCCCTATATCACCAAATACCTCCCCATATGCTGCTCCCCAGAAGATCGACCAGGCTGCTACAAAGAGAAGAATAGATCCGATATCGCTTACCAGCGGACGGTGTTTCATTTTTTTCAGCCAGCTACCCAAAAGGGCTATGATGATCCCGTATCCGATATCGCCGATCATGCACCCCCCGAAAAAAGGGAAGAATATTCCTATCAGAATAGTGGGATCCAGACCCTTGTAGCCCAGGACAGGCATCAGTTTGAGAAAAAGCTCAAAGGGACGGAAATATGGCGGGTTTTTAAGTGAAGTCGGTACATTGGCCCATTCCTCGGGACTGGGATCCCTCCATTTGACCAATACCCTGTCTCCGAATCTGGACTTGATAAAATCAGATACCCTTTCTTTTTCGTCCAGTGGTACCCACCCTTCAAGCCTGAAGATCTCACCCCGGGTCTCACTAGCGGTCTCTACAAGGATCTCCTCAACTTTTTCATCAAGAAGCACGAAAAGGGCTCCAATTTTTGGACCCCATTCCAGTTTTGTCCTCTTCAGGGTCGCATCTATCTCGCCGATCCTTCTGGGGAAGTCGCCAACGGCCTGTTCCATAAGGGGAATGCCTTGCCTGTAGGGCACTCCTTCGTATTCACCCGGAAGAAACCATGGAAGGCAGTCACTGGCTGACATGATCTCCATGACGATCCTGACGTGATCCGGGTGAGCGGCTATGGCGACAATTGTCTCACCTCCGGGGCTGACCGAAGAATGGTAGGGGGTCTTGCTATCGCCGCCCAGGGGGTCTTTTTCACTTATTTGTTTCTGTATCCTCGAAACAAGGTCTGGAACGCTGACCCTCTGAACCCACCATAGGGTTACATCCATCCCTTTCGTGGAATTCTCGGTGATAAAGTTCTGAAAGTGGTACAACGTCCTCAAAGCAGACCTTACGGAGCTGATGCGGCCCTCCAGTTCGGACTTCAGGGCGACCTGCTCGGTAAGCCTCATGCTGAAAGCGTCAAGGCTCTCCCTGATCCCCTCGATTATCGTTTCGTCCGGTTCGGAAAGGATGGCTCTCTTTTCCTCGAGGTTCTTCTTCGGAATGGTATTCCATTCGTCCCATCCAAGGGCTTCGAGCAACCCCAGGGCTTTCCCCCTCAGGATCTTCAGTTCACCGGCGGATTCCGGGGACAATGCTTCTCCAGGTTCATCCTGAAGGTGCAGAACTCCAAGGTCATGAAGGGACTCAACGATCATGGATCTTTCATTTACAAGACCCCAAAGCTTGAGGAAAACCATATCCCTGATCAACGGGAAGTGTCCCTTCCTTCCTGGCTGGGCATTTTCGGGATGAACTTTTCAACGGCATCCCTTGCAAGTGCTTCCAGATCCTGTCTTTGCATTGTCGATGAAAGGAGGGAGATCATCCCCTCCCTTAGATCAGAGACAAAGGATTCCCTGTCCGAGAAAAGGGTGGCCTCATATTCGGACCACTCCTCTCTGGCCTTAACGATGGAGTTTTCCGATAATTCCTCGATCCTTTTCAGGGATCGTTTCTGCTCTTCCTTCAGGCGGGACCTCTCCTTTTCAAACCTTATCTCAAGCTCCTTCCTGAAGGACTCCAGTTCGGGGTGAAGATCCTGGGTGACGTCGGTCTCAGATTCCCGGGGGTTCATGGAATTCATTGCCTTCCATCATAAATTCGCAGAAAGCTCCGCGGTCAATAACACCTATAAGTTTTCTTCCTTCTACCACGGGAAGCCTTTTCAGGCCTTTTCTGATCATAAGGTCAACTACGGTCATGAGGCTCTCCGAAGGCCTCACAAATATCGGATCAGGATTCATAACATCCTTTACCCGAAGGTCTCCCATCTGTTTAAGGCGCTTGATCAGATCGCCCTCAGAATCGTCAAGAAAAGAACTCTGGGCCAGGACTTCAAGGTAGGTCGGCGTGGCCTTCCGCAGAATATCCTTCTCGGAGAGATATCCTACAAGAACCCAGTCATCACGGACTACGGGAATACCAGAAAGTCTCTGGCTGTAGAGAAGATGAACTGCATCAAGGATCAGGTCATCCTCGGCTACGGATGATAGATCCCAGTGCATAAGATCTTCAGCATTGATCGTCAAAACCTCATTCCCCTTTCAGAGAAGAAAAACCCATCCTTGCGAGGAAAACGTGGTAAACAAATATTGGAAGGCGACGCACACGGCTCCATCTCCATGGTTCCTGGATGAGCCGGAAGAGCCATTCCAGGCCTGCCTTCTGAAAGATCTCCGGGGCTCTTTTCAGATCTCCGGAAATAACGTCGAAACTGCCGCCTATCCCAATGGAAACAGTATTCTCAAGCATCTTCCCCGTGCAGGACATCCAGATCTCCTGCCTGGGAACTCCCATGCCTACAAAAACAAAACGCGAGCCCGATCTCCTGATATCGTCGACAACGCAGGATATTTCACTTTCCTCAACATATCCGTTCATAGTACCGCCGATGATCAGACCGGGATATTGTTCCTTCAGCCTGTCGGCAGCCTTGTCAGCTACTCCCGGCTTTCCTCCCAGCAAATAAACCGGCCAACCCTCAATTGAGGCAAGTCGGCACATTCTCCCAATGAAATCTATTCCGGGTATTCTCTGGGCAACGGGATTTCCAAGAAACCTGAGGGCAGTGATCAGCCCCTTTCCATCTGGCAGGACCAGGTCAGCTTCCCTGACAATATTCCGGAAAAGGTCGTCTTCTTTTGCTCTCAGCGCAGAAAGGGCATCCAGGGTTACTATGTATCTCCCGCCCATGTCCTGTTGTATCCAGGACTTGATCCTGCCGAGGGCGTAATCGACGGAAATGTTGTCAACGGAAATACCCCAGATAGAAGAACGGTTCGAAAAACCGGAGATCTTCCTTGTTCTGGAAGAAATGAAAACCAGTGAGCCTCCAAGCATCACTGCAGAGGAAAGCAGGGCAGCCAGGGCCATTTTTTCGTCGCGTAGCTGGAATGATGCGACAGCAGCTCCCATTACAGCGCAAAGGACCCCCACAGCGCGCACGGCCGGGGTATGATCCATTCCCCGGCTGACAAGTCTCCTGTAAAGGAAAAGAGTGCCCTGGGGTCTTGAAGAAAAAGCCCGGCTTACGATGTTGAAGGAGGCTTCGGCTATAGGTATGGCGAAAAGTCCAAGGGGTATGAGCATCAGCGTTGAAAAGGTAACACCTTTGCTAACGCCGAGAATGGAGGTTCCGGCTATCAGGGTACCCCAGAGCGCAGCAACGGGCTCTCCCAGACGTCTGTAGGAGTGTCCGTGACGACTCCAGAAGACGGCCAGTATCACTACACCCAGAAGGGTCATATAGAAGGCACCGGAAATATGCTGTCTTGACAGGCCTGTGACAATAAGCATGACTACCCATGTAATAGCCGAAAGGAACCCTGCAAGTCCGGGTATCTGATCCATTTCCTGCAGAAGAAGAGGGAATATCCCAACCCATAGGGCCGTGACCACAAGCGATGAGTATCGGTTAAGAAAAAGGAACTGACCTTCGGGGAAACCTATAAAAGATATACCCAGTCCCATGGCGGCAAAGACAGCACCAATGGCAAAGAAACCCGCGGCCCAGGGGAAACGCGGTTCCGCTTTCTGCCCCAGGCCGATGATCGCCGAAACCATCCCAAGCGCAATGACAAGTCTGACAGAGGGATCCGCCGACCATATTCCACAAAGCCCCCACGCGGCAAGAAGGCATACATCCTTCAGAAAATGATACTGGTCCCTTTCCAGTGACTTTTTCGATATCCTCTGGATAATGAAAAATGTCACGAAAAGGGAAAGAGCCAGAAAGACCATACCCTGTATTTCGTGGACATCTACCGGCATAAGAGATCCTCCCGGAACGTCACGCAAATACCGCAGACAACTCCCTTGTTTCTGGAGCCTCTGCAGCTGCTTATGATTTTAACATGAAAAGGGCCGGATGGTTCATCCTGATTCACTGTTTTTCTATCAAGGATACTCCGTTCATGTATGGTATCAGTGCCTTCGGGATGGAAACCGACCCGTCGCTGTTCTGGTGGTTCTCAAGGATGGCTATAAGACAGCGCCCCACGGCAATACCTGAACCGTTAAGGGTATGAACGAACTGTACCTTGCCGTTCTCCCCGGAACGGAACCTTGTGTTCATTCTCCGGGCCTGAAAATCTTCGCAATTGCTGCAGGAGCTTATCTCTCGATATTTCTCCTGGGATGGAAGCCATACCTCAAGATCATAGGTCTTGCTGGCGGCAAAACCCATATCTCCGGTGGAAAGGAGCATGGTCCTGAATGGCAGTTCAAGTCTCATGAGTATCTCTTCTGCGGACCTTGTAAGCAATTCCAGTTCCTCGTAACTCTTTTCGGGGGAACATATCTTGACCAGTTCTACCTTGTCAAACTGGTGTTGCCTGAGCATCCCTCTGACATCCCGGCCGTGACTTCCCGCTTCCCGTCTGAAACAGGGTGTGTAGGCAGTGAAATAAAGGGGGAGCTGGTCCTCATGCAGGATCTCTCCCCTGTGAAGGTTGGTAAGCGGGACTTCAGCGGTGGGGATAAGCCACAGATCGTCGTTAGAACAGGAATAAAGGTCCTCGGCAAATTTCGGAAGCTGACCCGTTCCTCTCATGGTATCGCTGTTGACAAGGAAAGGTGGCTGCACTTCGATAAATGAGTGCTCAACAGTATGAATATCAAGCATAAAATTGATGAGGGCCCTTTCAAGCCTCGCCCCCATACCCTTCAAGACCGTAAAACGGCTTTCCGCCAGACGGACCCCTCTCTCAAAATCCATTATTCCCAGTTGTTCGCCAATATCCCAATGGGGCTTGGGGTCGAAATCGAATTCCCTCGGCTGACCCCACGCACGGATAAGTGTATTGGCATTTTCGTCCTCCCCTACCGGTACAGATCCATGCGGAATGTTGGGTATCTCCAGAAGGAGGGACTGGATCCTGTCCTCAAGGTCGGCTATCTCTTCATCCTTCCTTCGTATTTCTTCTCCAATGGAACGCATTCTTTCCATGACATCTTCGGTCTCGCCGCCGGTCCTTCTGAGCTCGGCGATCCTTCTTGATCCCCTGTTGCGTTCGGATTTGAGTTCATCCGTAAGCGTCAGGATCTCTCGTCTTCGGGAATCGATCTCAATGATCTCATCGACGGAGAAACTTCCGTTCCTCTTTTCCAGGTCTTTCTTGAGTTCTTCAGGTCGTTCCCGGAAAAGGCGGATATCAAGCATTCCCCGTTTCCTCCCCGGTGGCTTTTCTCATCTGCCTGAGGAGGTCGGCCATCTCGATCGCCGCAGACGCCGCATCCGCACCCTTGTTCCCTGATTTGCTTCCGGCCCTCAACAGCGCCTGTTCCAGGGTATCGCAGGTCAGAACGCCGAAAGCAACTGGTATTCTCTGTTCCATTTCCACCATGGCCAAACCCTTTGAAACTTCCGCGGCCACAAAATCGAAGTGGGGGGTATCGCCCCTTATGATAGCTCCCAGCGCGATCACGGCATCATATTTTCCTGTCAGCGCACTTTCCCTTGCTGCCAACGGGATCTCCCAGGCCCCCGGGACCCAGGCGATATCGATATCCTGTGGCTGGACATCGTGCCTCAGCAGGAAATCCTTGGCGCCCTCCAGAAGCCTGGAGGATATCAACTCATTGAACCGGGACACCACAAGCAGGAACCTTAGCCCGGTCCCTAACAGTTTTCCCTGGATATTCCTCATCTTTCATCCCTTCCTTGTCATTGAGGTATGTACCCGCTGGTACTAACCGATTATGTCCTTAAGGTGAAGCATGTGTCCAAGCTTGCTTTCCTTGGTTTGCAGATACCTCTCGTTGAAGGTGTTAGGTGTGATGATAAGCGGAACTCTGCCTGTGACCTCCAGGCCATGCCCCTCGAGACCAATGATCTTCCTGGGGTTGTTGGTGATCAGCCTTATCCTTTTCATGCCAAGATCAGCGAGGATCTGGGCTCCCACTCCGTAATCCCTGAGGTCGGGGCTGAAACCCAGGGCTTCGTTCGCTTCTACGGTATCAAGTCCTTTCTCCTGGAGTTCGTAGGCGTGGAGCTTTTCAAGCAGGCCTATCCCCCTGCCCTCCTGCCTCATATAGAGCAGGACCCCTTTTCCCTCAGCATCTATCATCCTCATGGCCTCCCGGAGCTGGGGGCCACAGTCGCACCTTAGCGAACCCAGAGCGTCACCGGTAAGGCATTCGGAATGCACTCTGACAAGGGTCTCTTCTCCTGAGGAAATATCGCCTTTCACCAAAGCCAGGTGGATTTTTTCCTTCATGTCCTCCAGTACTGAAATGTATGCGTGTGCTGTAAAATTCCCGTATTCAGTCGGAAGATCGACTATGGCTACTTTTTCCACCAGCTTTTCCTTGCGATTCCGGTATCTGATAAGTTCTTCTATCGTCATTATCCTGAGCCCGTGCCTGGACGCAAACTCCAGGAGGTCCGGGAAACGGGCCATAGCACCATCATCCCTGATTATCTCGCATATGACACCAACGGGTGCCATGCCTGCAAGCCGGGCAAGGTCCACTGCAGCCTCGGTATGTCCCGCCCTTTTCAGAACGCCACCCCTTCTGGCAACAAGGGGGAACATATGCCCGGGCCTTCTGAACATTTCGGGTAAAGCATCGGGGTTTGCCAGCAACCTTGCAGTGACTGCCCTTTCCTCGGCAGATATTCCTGTTGTGGTCCCTTCCCGTGCATCGACGCTTACAGTGAAAGCGGTGCAGTGAAGGTCCGTGTTCTCCTTCACCATGGGTTCAAGATGGAGCCTTTCCGACACCTCCGTCGAGAGAGGGACGCACACCAGTCCTCTGGCCTGGGAAACCATAAAGTTGATGCTTCTTGTATCAGCAGCTTCTGCCGCCATTACCAGGTCTCCTTCGTTCTCCCTGGATTCATCATCAACAACTATGACCATGCCGCCGTTCCTGATAATGTCGATAGCTTCCTCGACACTGACTGCCAATTCATCATTCCCAGGAGCTTTCATCCCTTATACACCTTCCTGACCCGACTATTCCCACCCTATCTCGGCAAGGTATTCCCTCGTAAGACCCCGTTCACTGGTCTTGCCGTTGCCGCTGAGCAGGTTTTCAATGTATTTGGCAATTATATCGTACTCCACGTTCACCCGGGTTCCTTCAGCAAGGAACTTCAGACTTGTTCTTTCAAGCGTTTCAGGGATCAGCCCCACCCGGAAAAAACCATCACCTTTTTCCATCACCGTAAGGCTTACTCCCTGGATAGCCACCGATCCCTTTTTTGCCAGGAATTTACCGTCGGGTGATCTCAGTTCAACGTCGATCTCCCATGTTCTGCCCAGTTTTTTCACCCTGAGCACCCTGGAAACAGCATCAACATGTCCCGTGACAATGTGCCCCTCGAATCTGCCCCCCAAAGCGAGAGACCGCTCAAGGTTGACAATATAGCCTGGTCTAGTCTCCGCGAATATGGTCTTCCCGAAGGTCTCAGGCATCATTTCTACGGAAAAGGAGTCACGGTCCATCCCTCTGACCGTCAGGCAGGTCCCGGAAACCGCGACCGAATCGCCCTTTCGGAGTTCCCCTGCAAACTGGACGTCACCGATATTCAGGACCATAACCTCTCCGTTCCTGCTGGAGGAAATTATCCTTCCTGTTGATTCTACAAGCCCTGTGAACAAGAGTTGACCCCCTCAAGCCAGATATCGCCTTCGACTTTCCTGATGGAGCCGAACCTGATACCGATCGACCGGGCAAGATCCTCAATGATGAATCCGTCGCCAAGTCTTTTCCCGGTTCCCGCAAAAACCGGGGAAACGAAGAGAGAGACCCCGTCGAAAAGTCTTTCGCTGATAAAGGAACCGATGAGGCGTTCCCCACCTTCGACTAGAAGGTAATTCACCCCTTCCTGTGCAAGCTTCTCGAGGATCTGGTCCAGGGATTGTTTATGATCATCCGTCATTGTGATCTCAAAAACACGGCAGCCTTTATTTTCAAGGGACAGCCTTTTCCCTGCGGGAGCCATTGGAGATATGAAAAATATGCTTCCTTCCCTGATGAACCGGGCTTCCTCAGGGACCCGCAACATAGGGTCCAGTACCACCGCAACCGGGTTACGTCCGGAAACACTTCTTACAGTCATTGCCGGATCATCCTGGAGAGCAGTTCCGGACCCGACCATAACAGCATCATGGCTACCCCTGAGCATGTGTGCCCTGGCACGGGAAAATTCGTTGGATATCCACTTGCTCTCGCCTGAACGGAGGGCCATATTAGCGTCAAGCGTCAAGGCTGCTTTAAGGGTGATCCAGGGTCTTTTCCTCTCGATCCTTGAAATGAAACCCCTGTTCAGATCCCTGCATTCCGGCAACAGGACATTTTCTACAACTTCGATGCCCTCGGAACGGAGAATGTTGAAACCCCTGCAAGAGACCCTGGGGTCAGGGTCAGCCATCCCTGCTACGACTCTTGATACCCCTGATCCGATTATCCTCGGTACACAGGGAGGGGTCCTGCCGAAATGGCAGCAGGGTTCAAGATTGACGTAAAGCGTTGACCCTTTGCCCCTTTCACCGGCCATGGCCAGGGCCTTGACCTCTGCATGGGGACCGCCAAGTTCGGAGTGGTAACCCCACCCGGCCACTCCCTGGGGATCAACAATAACACATCCCACCATGGGGTTGGGGCTGACGTTCCCCGTACCACGTAAAGCCATGCTCAGGGCCATTCTCATATATAAACGATCCCTCTTGGGGTCAATGCCCGTCATCTGCTCCACCTGCTCCAGAAAGATGAGACATGATCCTCCTTGCAGCTTTCATTCCGACACCTTTTATCCTTGCGACCTCCTCCGGATCTGCACGTTCTACCCCTGCAACACTGCCAAAAACCGAAAGCAGCCTTGAGGAGATTATCTTCCCTACACCCGGTATCTTTTCCAGCTCTGATCGCGACATTCTCCTTCGGCCCGCATTCCGGTTAGCGGCAATAGCAAAACGGTGCGACTCGTTCCTCACCCTCTGCAGGAGCAAAAGAGCCATGCTTCCCTCTTTCAGGCGCACAGGAGACTTTTTTCCCGGGAGATATACCAGTTCCTCCCTCTTGGCCAGGGCTGCAACGGGTACATTTTCAAGTCCCAGTGATCTCAGCCGGCCAAGAGCAAAATCCAGTTGACCAGGTCCTCCGTCAATAAGGATAAGCTGCGGAAGTGTCCCGGTTTCTTCAAGGAGCCTGGAGTATCTTCTTTCGATGGTCTCACCAATGGACCGCAGATCGTCAATTCCTTCAACCGTTCTGATCCTGTACCTCCTGTACAGTGAGGGGTTGGGGAGACCCTGTTCGAAAACCACGCATACCCCGTATGTTTCTCCCCCCGAGAAGTGTGATACGTCGAAGCCTTCAATTCTCCAGGGAAGGTTTGCAAGTCCCAGTTCTTCCTTAAGATGGACCATGCTGTTCCATGTATCCTGATCCAGGGGCTCGGAGAAGACCATCGAAACGTGCCTCCTTGAGATCTTCCATAATGACCGGATAGTATCCCTTAGCCTGGCTGCCGTCTCGAAATCCAGTGATGATGCAGCCTTGTCCATCCTCTCCCTGAGTCTTCCCACCAGGTCCGCTGACTGTCCCCTCAATAAAAGGATTATGTCAGCCACCCTCTCCCTGTATTCCGCAGGGTCGGCCAAACCTGCACATGGGGCAGGACATCTGCCGATATCGTGCCTTACGCACGGTCTTTCCTGCCATTGCCCCTTACCGGAAAAGGAACCGCAAATTCTCAAGGGGAAATACCTTTCAACAAGACGTAACATCTGCCTGAGTTCCCCGGCGCTTACGAAAGGTCCAATGTATACGGCCCCATCCTTTTCCCTGTGCCTGGTGACGACCAGGCGGGGGTAAGGCTCTTCGGTGATCTTGACATAAGGATACCTCTCACCCATCTTGAGGTCGATATTGAAAAAGGGCTGATACTGCTTGATAAGCCTGGCTTCGACGATCAGTGCCTCAGCTTCTGTTTCGGTCCTGATCACTGAAATGTCTTTTATGGACTGCACCAGTTTCCGAAGGCGCGGCGATGAAAACCCCTCGTGCCGGAAATAGGACTGCACTCTCTTTCTAAGTGATTTGGCCTTCCCGACATAAATTACGTCACCGTTCCTGTCGAGGAAAAGGTATACCCCCGGACGCAAAGGCAGTTCCGATATCTTTTTTTTAAGGCCTTTATCTTCCAAGATTACTCCCCTTCCCGCAACAATGGGCCATGCATGTTAGTCTATTCCGAAAAGGCTTATTAATAAAGCTTTGACGGTTGTGTGCCTCGTTCCAGCCCTGCATGAAGGAGAAGTTGTTTTCAGGGACAGCTTGATATAGGATACCTTAATGGTTGTATGTTTCAGATCTATGGAGGTGCCGTAATGACATTGAAACTCTACAACGACCTTACCCGCAGGAAGGAACCCTTCGAACCACAGGAACCCGGAAAGGTCACCTTTTATTCTTGTGGGCCAACCGTATATGACTACTTTCACATAGGGAACGCCCGGCCGTTCATCATCTTCGACGCCCTTCGCCGGTACATGGAAGCCAAAGGCCTTCAGGTTATATATGTGCAGAATTTTACCGACATAGACGACAAGATGATCAACAGGGCATCACAGCTGGGGATCTCTGTCTCAGAACTGGCCGACAAGTATATCAAGGCCTATTTCGAGGATGCGGACGCCCTGGGGATCAGACGTCCCACACACACACCAAGGGCAACTCACTACATCCCCGAGATCATTGATCTCGTACGCCGTCTGGCCGAAAAGGGACATGCCTATGTAATCGATGGAGATGTCTATTTTGACGTTATGTCTTTTCCAGCTTACGGCAAACTTGCAAAACAATCACTTGATGATCTTCTTTCAGGCGCCAGGGTTGAGGTGGATTCCCGTAAACGCCACCCTCTTGATTTTGTCCTCTGGAAATCCAGAAAGGAAGGCGAACCTTTCTGGGAGAGCCCATGGGGACAGGGCCGACCTGGATGGCACATCGAATGCAGCGCCATGTCAATGAAACTGCTTGGGGAGACCATAGACATCCACGCTGGCGGAAGCGACCTTGTCTTCCCTCACCATGAGAATGAGGTAGCCCAGGCCGAGGCAGCGACAGGAAAACCCTTCGTAAGGTACTGGATCCATAACGGCTACATCCTTCTCGACCAGGAAAAGATGTCCAAGTCCCTTGGCAATTTTCTTACCGCAAGAGAGGCAAGGGAAAGATACTCATCTCTGGCGATCAGGCTTTTCATGCTTGGTGCCCACTACAGATCACCGATCAGCTTCTCCGATGACAGCCTGCGTCAGGCTGAAAGCGGAGCCTCAAGGATACAGAACTGTTATTTTGAACTTCAAAGTGCCCCCGCAGACGACGGGTCAGAGAAGAACAAGGATGACATATTGCTTTTGGAAGGAGCGCTGGATCGCTTTAACTCGGCCCTTGACGATGATTTCAACACAGCGGGAGCGATCGGCATTCTTTTCGATGTCGTCAGAACGGTTAACCACGCGACCTCGGGGGGTAGAACTGTTTCCCGTCCTTTCAGGGAAAAAGCTCTTTCTTTCTTCAAATACGCAAATGAAATACTGGGATTGACAGAAGCGGAAAAGCCTTCAGCCTCCCTGCAGATACCCGGAGAAGAGGTCGAACAAATGATCGCGTCCAGGGAAGAAGCCAGGAAGAACCGGGATTTCAACAGGGCTGATTCGATAAGGGATGAACTGGCGGCCATGGGCATTGTTCTTGAAGATACACCCCATGGGACAAGATGGAAAAGATCCTGACCATTTTTTCAAACTGCGGGGAGGTTTATCATGGAAAACGGGGAAACCAGGTACCGAAAAACATACCCCGTCTCATGGGGGCAGTTCCACAATGACTGCCGTGCCCTTGCCTGGAGGCTTCTGGAAATACGCCAGGATTGGGAGAGGATAATAGCTATAGCAAGGGGAGGTCTGGTCCCCGCCGCAATAATAGCAAGGGAACTGGACGTGCACTTTATCGACACTGTCTGTGTTTCCAGTTATACGGTGAGATCCCAGGGAAGATCAAGGGTGTTGAAGCAGGTCGCAGAAGACAGCGAAAAATGCCTGATCATCGACGACCTGGTCGATACAGGCAAAACAGCCAGGATAGTAAGGGAGATGCTCCCTAAAAGTCACTTCGCCACGGTTTATGCCAAACCCGACGGCCGACCTCTGACGGACACTTTTATTACGGAGGTCAGCCAGGAAACCTGGATCCTCTTCCCCTGGGATTCGGAACCGCAGTATCAGTACATAGAACCGATCGCCGATCTGTCGAGGGTACAAAAGGGTGAATAGACATTCCCTTTTATCAGCCCCTTTCCTCCCTTGAATAGGGTATCCCCAGCGACCCCGGTGAATCGATAAGTATCCCCCTGCCTTTTTTGATGGATATGACCAGCAGGACAAGGATAGTGAAAATATAGGGCATCATCATGAGGACAGGTGCGGGGAAACTGGTTCCCGCCGCCTGTATCCTTAGTTGCATGGCACCTACACCCCCGAAAAGGTACGCTCCCAGGACAGCCCGGGCCGGGTGCCACACCGCAAAGATAACGATCGCGATGGCTATCCAGCCTCTTCCCGCGGTCATTCCCTCACCCCACATTTTCGTATAGGCAAGGGACATGTAGGCACCTCCGACCGAGGCAAGCCCCCCACCGATCATGGTGTAGAAATACCTGAGTTTTACGGCGCTAAGGCCCATAGCATCCACAACGACCGGGGATTCACCCACGGCCCTCAGGTTGAGGCCTGGCCGGGTGTAAAAGATGAACCAGACAAGAAAAAAGACCAGGCCGTAAGAGATATATACAAGGGGGTCATGTTCAAAGAACACCGGCCCGAAAACAGGTATTCGGGAAAGGAATGGTATTGGCACCTTGCTGAAGCCGGGTATGGTCAGGCCTATCATCTTTCTTCCCAGAAGAGAACTGGCCCCGGTACCGAACATGGTCACTGCAAGCCCGCTCACTATCTGGTTGGCTCCGACTGATACGGAAAGGAAAGCATGAACCAGGGATATGGCAATACCCACAATAAACGCAGTGACAACGCCGAACCAGGGGTTCCCTGTAGAATAAGTCACCGTGAAACCGGAAAAAGCGCCCATAAGCATCAGACCCTCAAGTCCGAGGTTCTGGACCCCTGACCTTTCTGTGAGTATCTCACCCAGCGACGCATACAGGATCGGGGTTCCGCTCCTTACGGCGGCTGCCAGAATGGGAACGAAAAAATCCATGCTAATTACGCTCCTTTCGAACCAGCAGTACCCTGTAGTTCCGGAAGAACTCGAAAGCCAGCACCGAGAACAGGATACATCCCTGGATCACCTGCACGCTTGCCAGGGGCAGCCGCATTATCACCTGTATCGTCTCACCGCCGACAAGCAGGACTCCCATGAAGAAGGAGACAATAATGATGCCCCATGGATTAAGCCGCGCCAGCCAGGCGATAATAATGGCAGTGTAACCGTACCCCGGGGACATCCCTGGCTGAAGGCGCCCCTGAAGCCCCGCGATCTCTGTCATGCCTGCAAGCCCGGCAATGGCGCCCGAAACGAACATTACCATGACCACGTTCCTGCCGTAACGTATACCGGCATATTCCGCAGCTTTGGGGTTTTCCCCCACTGCCCTTATCTCAAAACCCCATCTCGTCCACCGTATAACAAGTCTGAAGATCAGAACAAGGACAATGGCTGCCACGATCCCCAGATGAACCCTTGTATCAAGGAATTGAGGAAGCCTGGCGGAAGGCGGGAAGGGAGGCGTCATAGGGAAACCAAGGCTTGATGGGTCTCTCCAGGGACCGTAAATGAAATACTCCGCCAGGTGGATAGCCACATAATTCAGCATCAGCGTGGTGATGACCTCGTTCACGTTCCAGCGAGCCTTCAGGACCCCGGCAATACAGCCCCAGAAGCCTCCGGCAATGACCGCAGCGACAGCCATGGCAAGAAGCATGGAGAACTGGCTGGAGCTCTGCAGGAACCTTACCGCTGCAGCCGTAGCGAGGGCACCCATGTATATCTGCCCCTCGGCGCCGATATTCCATATCTTCATACGGAAGGCAAAACCAACGGCTACACCTGATATCACAAGGGGGATGGTCTTTACGAGAACTTCGCTGAAACCGTACCAGCTTCCCAGGGCACCCCTGAACATCGCCCTGTAGGCTGCAAGGGGGGATACTCCGAAAAACATCAGCGCTACACCCGCAAGGAAAAGCGCTGCAAGGACAGAAAGGACTGGCAGGACTCCCTCGAATATCATTCCCGTCCTGAATCTTTTCCGGAAGACAATACGGTATTTCATCTTCAGGGAACCGCCCTTACGGAAACATGGCCGGGGGGGATATCATCCGGAAGGAATTCTGCAAGGCTTGTCCCTGCCATCATAAGGCCCAGCTGTTCCTCACTGGCGCTATCGGGGTCTTCGACTATCCCCATAAGCTTGCCTTTGTGTATGACGGCTATGCGGTCGCTCAGGGAAAGTATCTCTTCAAGGTCATCGGAAACAAGGAGCACACCGGATCCCCTGTCCCGCTGTTCAAGGAGGGTTTCCCTTACAAAAAGGGTGGCGCTGACGTCCAGGCCCCATGACGGTTGTACCGCCAGGACAACCCTCGGGTCGTCGGCCAGTTCCCTGGCGAGCATCAGTTTCTGGAGGTTCCCCCCTGAAAGCATCCTTGCGGGAAATCCCAATCCCGGGTTGACAACGCTGTACCTTTCCACCAGCTGGCCTGTTCTCCCGGCGATATTTTCCCAATGGACGAAAAATCTGAATCTGGTGAATTCCTTTCTCCAGTATTTCCTCAAGGCAATGTTCTCCCTGATGTTCATTCCCGTTACAAGACCTGTTCCGATCCTGTCGGCAGGAATATAACTGACCCCCTTTTTCTGAAACTCCCTTGAGGGTTTTCCCTGTAGTTCCACCCCGTCGACCACAATGGCCCCATCGTCGATCTGTCTTATGCCTGCCAGCGCGTCACATAATTCTTCCTGGCCGTTGCCTGAAACACCGGCGAGACCCAGTATCTCCCTCTGCCGCAGTTCAAGGCTGAACTTGTCCACGCATACGATCCCCCGGCCTCCCCTTACTACCAGGTCCTTTGCTTTCAGGACAACTTTCCCGGGATTCTGAAGCGTCTTTCCGATCTGGAAAACGACCCTCCTGCCGACCATCATCTCGGCAAGGGATTCCTTCGAGGCATTCTGCACAGGTATGGTGGCCACTTTTCTTCCTTTCCGGAGTATGGTTATCCTGTCGGAGATATCTATGACCTCGTCAAGCTTGTGAGATATGAAGATGACCCCGTGTTTTTCCTGCCTGATCTGCCTTATCGTCTGGAAAAGAGCCTTTGTCTCCTGCGGGGTAAGAACAGAAGTGGGTTCATCAAGGATCAGGATATCGGCCTTGCGGTAAAGGGTTTTGATTATCGCGACCCGCTGCTGTTCCCCTATCGAAAGCTGCCACACATACGCATGAGGGTCGACATGGATCCCGTAACGTTCCTGTATATCCCGAACTTTCGCAATGATACTGTTTTTATCCAGGGAAAAAGGCTGGTCTTCAAGCCCAAGGGCCACATTCTCCCATACGGTCTGGGTCGGGACAAGCATGAAATGCTGGTGGACCATACCTATACCTGCGCTTATGGCATCCCTGGGCGTCCTGAATTTCCTTTCCTCGCCTTCGATAAAAATGGATCCGTCGTCAGGGGTGTAAAGTCCGCTGAGAATATTCATCAAGGTGCTTTTTCCGGCCCCGTTCTCGCCAAGAAGCGTATGGACCTCACCCCTTCGAAGGTCGAGATCGATATCAGAATTGGCCTTGGCCCCGACAAAGGACTTTTCTATACCCCGCATCATTACAAGAGGGGCAGGGACGCTTAGCGACAAGGTATTTACCTCCGGATGGGTTACTCGCTACAAAATGATTCTAAACCATGAAAACAAAAAAGGGGGCGCGAAAACGCGCCCCCGATGCATACGGAAAGCCTATTGGGGTATTTCCCCTTCAACTCCCTCCACGAACCAGTTCATGCCCAGCATATCGCCGTCGGTCATCTTCTCGCCTTCCTTGACGACCACTTCACCCTTCTGGTTTTTTATAGGCCCTGAAAATACGTCCCACGAGCCATCAACGATCCTCGTTCTCTCGGATTCGACCAGGGCAACCGTTTCTGCCGGTACTTTGGAAGAGATGGGGGCCAGCTCGACAAGTCCCTCTTTCAGACCCCACCAGATATCGGAGGATTTCCAGGAACCATCAACCACCTGACCCACTATCGTTTCGTAGACCATCCCCCAGTTCCAGATAGGGGCTGTAAGGTGTCTCGTCGGCGCGTAGTTGCTCATATCGTTGTTATAGCCGACAACATACACTCCGGCTTCCTCAGCGGTCTGCGGAGCTGCACCGGAGTCGGCATGCATGCCGATAACATCGGCGCCGGCATCGATAAGGGCCAGAGTGGCCTCTTTCTCCTTGGCAGGATCGAACCAGGAGAAGATCCAGACAACCTTGACCTTAACGTCGGGGTTGGACCTCCTGGCACCAAGCGTAAAGGCGTTGATACCCCTTATTACTTCCGGGATAGGATTTGCGGCAACGAATCCTATCACGTTGTTCTTGGTCATTTTACCCGCGACAAGCCCGGAAAGGTATCTGGCCTGGTACATCCTGCCAAAATAGTTCCCTACGTTCTCAGCGCTTTTGTAACCGGAACAGTGCATGAAAACAACGTCGGGGTTCTTTGAGGCAACTTCCTGTACAAAATCCATGTATCCAAAGGAAGTTGCGAAAACAAGTCTGGCGCCGTTCCTGATAAAAGTTTCCATAACCCTTACAGAATCAGGGCCTTCAGGTACGGATTCAACAAAGAAGCTCTCAAGCCCGGGGAATGCCTTCTCCATTTCCAGCCGTCCCTTTTCGTGCATAAAGGTCCAGCCGCCGTCACCAACGGGGCCGACATACACGAAACCTACCTTCAGATCCTTGGGTGCTACCGGCTCTAAAGCACCTGCTGCGGATACACCGAAAAACAGAGCCACACAGAGTAAAGCAAGTATAAACTTCTTCATTCAACCTAACCCCCCTGGTCTTGATTTTAATCTCCTGTACTGATCACCTTTACATTTACAAGGAACAAGACATAAATATCAGCCTTATTATACATGAGGGAATGAAAAATAAAATAGGGAGATCAGACCCAGCTGAAAAGGACTTTGCCTCCATCAAAGGTATAACCTGAACTGAAGGAATAGGCTCCGAGGACCTCAACCGGGGCCAGGGGAAAGTGTTCTTCAACAAGGGACTTGTAAAAGACAATGTCCCCCTTACCCTTCCAGGCCGTCTTCCCGTAACGGTAGTTCTCGGCACCAAGGGAAACAAGTTCCATCACTGATGGGGCTGCCCCTTTTTCAATTGAAGGGAAGTGACGAATGTGAAAAAGGGGGAGACCCATGGGAGCAGGAAGATCGCCCGGGACCGCCCTTTCTGTTATTTCCATTGTCCCTTCTATCAGCCTCTCCCCATGTGCGGCCACAATGCCTTTCATCTTGACCTGTGGACCCGGCTCATCCATTGCCGGGTTAAGAGGGTGATAGCTGGTCATAAAGACCTGGCCGAGTTTTTTTGGGAAACCCATGAACCATCCGCGGGCCATACTGAAGTCGTTGTCAACCCATATATGGAGGCATATCTGACCGGGTTTTCCTTCAAAACTGCATCCTGTCCATATCGCGCCTTCCATGTACTGGGTCCTTTCCGGGTTGACCACAGGCATATCTTTGCCATCTTCCCAGACCGACCACCAGCGGCTGAATGCGACATAGGCCAGATCCGCATCCGGGCCCGGTTCAAGGGGATACGGCAGGTAGGATGCGATCACATCGGGGTTGGTCCTGTAGAGGATGTTCAGGTATTCCGTCCCATAGTGCCATGGGGGGTCGCCCACGATAGAGGATCTCCCCCCCGGTGTCAGGGGGTAGGAATACCCCTTCAGACCATGATCTGTCTCTTTCAAGTCGGCCACCTCCATGTTGGGTGAAAGGCAAAAAAATGGCGGAGACGTGTGGGGATCGAACCCACCGGGGCCGGCCGTACCGACCCCCACCGGGTTTGAAGCCCGGGGCACTCACCAGAGCACACTCGCCTCCGACAGCCAGATAATTTTAATTCCTTACCCGGGTTATGTCCATGCCATCACTGAGCTTTCGGGAAAAGGGTTTATCTTAAATATCTTTAACAGCGTGTGCATTCAGTGTCAAGATTTATCGAGTCCGTTGGGGCTAGTTTTCTTCATGTTATCGACTAGTATCACCTACTTTCAGAAGGAGGGAATCTAATATGTCAAGAATATTATCGCTTCGAAAAACGGAATATCAATCATGGGAAGAGGTTCTTTCTTCGTTCCTGTTATTCCGTAAAGCACAGGGCAATAGCGAAAGGACCATAATAAAGGGTATCAATGTAAAGAGATAATTCTTCAGGAAAAGTTCGGTCATTATTTTCACCCCCGTAGGTTGATCCCCCATCTTCAGACATTCTAGGACAAAACGGAGTCCGACGAAATTTCCTCCCACCAGGCAATAGTAAATAAGCCGATGGGCCAGACCTGCACCATCTGAGGTGTACTGAGGTGTGCGGTGTACTCATTGATTTGTAGCCCTGTTAGTGCTATCTTTTTCTCAAAAAAAGGGAAAGAGGTGCTTTCATTGATTTCCGCAATCAGAAAATCAGGAACGACCACTGACCGCAAGACTACGACTATGAGGGTTCGAGTCCGACCAGCATTGAAGGAAGAAACAGAGGAAGTATTCCAGAATCTGGGGCTTACGACTTCCGAAGCCTTCAACCTGTTCCTTGAACAGGTTCGCCTCCGCGGGGGACTCCCCTTTCCGATTGAAATACCCAACTATAGAACCGCCCAGGTGATGAAGGACATTCGCGCGGGGCGCAGTCTTACGGCTGCAGAGAATGTTGACGATCTTTGGGATAAGCTCGACAAGGAATAAAAACTCCGAATGCCAAAACCAATCTTTTCGGCACAGTTCAAGCGCGACAGAAAACGGATGCTGAAACAGGGTAGGGACGATTCCAGGTTGAAGGATGTGGTTACCTCTCTTGCGGAAGGGATCCCCCTTGAGCCTCGAAACAATGATCACCCCCTGTATGGAGAATGGTCCGATTTCAGAGAATGCCATATCGATCCCGATTGGATTCTGATCTGCCGGATGGATGCCAAAAACCTCTACCTGGCAAGGACGGGAACTCATGCTGATCTTTTCAAGGCTTGACAAGGTAGCGCCCCTGCAGTAGGTACCCTGTCCTCCTGTTCGTTCCCTCTCGACGTGACATGATTAAAAACTTCCGGATTTTCGATCTTCAAAGGTCTGCCCATCTTTAAACATCCGGCCCTGGCGGGATTAGTTCCCCCCAATCTGGACCGAAAACCCGGCTCTTGTCAAATGTGTAGGTCTGACACCTATAAGGTTCTCTGACACCTATAAGGTTCTAAAGCTTCGGACCAATCCAGCCCTGCCGCCCTTGCCCTCCTGAGGTAGTCGCCGACGGTGCTCCTCGGGACATTGCAGTTTTGCGCTATCTCCCTCTTGGAGAGAGAACAGACATGTTTCATGCGTAAAATTTCTTTTATCTTTCGCACAGGCAACCGAGTTAAGCTCATTTCTGGTGTATGGAGTTGAAAGGTAAAGCGGCGTATCCTTGTTGGTCGGAACGACGAAGTCACAACCAACATTGGAGGGATACGCCATGGAAAATTCTACTCTTTCTTCACTGT
>Ga0228535_1001594_pt1:5000-32076 | contig 32076 bp, 26 predicted proteins | sample SJ1metagenome_FD_168457 | JGI IMG/M metagenome (GOLD analysis project Ga0228535, IMG submission 168457) | Enriched culture of PCE-dechlorinating microbial communities from Ithaca, New York, USA - SJ1 | ecosystem: Engineered > Modeled > Simulated communities (microbial... >...
TTCCCGGTAGCAATCGGCGCCGGGCAGCCATACTTCCAGGTCGTAGGTCTTGGCGGAGGAAAAGCCCATATCGCCGGTGCTCAAGGCCACCACCCGGTAAGGCAGGCCCAGCTTTTGCAGCACGTCTTCCGCGTCGGCGGTAAGCTTCTCCAACTCGTCATAGCTGGCCTCCGGCAGGGAGAATTTGACCAATTCCACCTTATTGAACTGATGCTGGCGGATCAGGCCCCGGGTATCCCGGCCGGCGGCGCCGGCTTCCGCACGGAAACAGGCCGTATAAGCGGTATAGTAGATAGGAAGCTGCGCCGCGTCCAGGATCTCTCCGGACAGCAGATTGGTCACCGGCACCTCCGCGGTGGGCACCAGATAATAGTCCGTGCCCTCCACATGAAACATATCCTCCCGGAACTTGGGCAGCTGGCCGGTGCCCCGCATGGCGCCGCTGTTGACCATAAAAGGCGGAAAGATCTCCGTATAGCCATGATGTTGCGTATGCTCGTCCAAAAAGAAATTGATCACGGCCCGTTCCAGCCGGGCGCCCAATCCTTTATACACTGTGAAGCGGGCGCCGGAGATCTTCACCGCCCGCTCGAAGTCCAGGATATCCAGGTCCGTGCCGATATCCCAATGATTTTTCGGCGCAAAGGAGAATTGCCCGGGCTCGGACCAGCGGCGCTGCTCCGCGTTGGCGCTATCGTCCGGTCCCACCGGCACGCTGGCATGGGGGATATTGGGGATGTTCATCAGAATATCGATCAGGCCCTGCTCGACCTGCTTCAGCCGTTCGTCCCGGGCTTCGATCTCGTCGCCCAGCGCCCGCATCTCCGCCATCAGGCTGGAAGCGTCCTGACCGGACTGTTTCATCCTGCCCACTTCTTTGGATTCGGCGTTGCGACGGGCTTTCATCTCCTCCACGCTGGCCAGAATAGATCGGCGCTCGCCCTCCAGCTCCAGGAATGCGGCCAGGGAGATTTTCCCTCCCCGTTTGGCCAGGGCTTCTTCCACCGCTTGCGGGTTGGCGCGCACAAATTTCAGATCCAGCATCAAGACACCTCCCTTATAATTTTTTTATTATAATACACCGCTCCCGGCAATTCAATACCTTATTGCCTGTTTATGCCAGCCGGTTGAAATAAATACGCACCGCCCCGGCCTGATAATTATTGTTTTCCATTCCGGGGGGCGCTACTTGCCGGCGCATAAACGGCGGATCTCCTCCTCATGCCGAAACAGGGTGCAGCCGCCCTGATGCTCCGTCTCCGCCCCGCCGATCCGCCGCGCTTCCGCGAAGAAGGGCGAGGCCAGCACGTCCCGCAGGCTGCTGCTGCGCACGTTGAGACTGGAATAGGGCGAAAAGGGGCAAGGCTCCGCGCCGCCGTACGGATTGATATGAAAAAAACCCCGCCCGGCAGCCAGACAGCCTGCGGTGAATTGCTCGTCGCCGGGGAAAGAGAACAGGCAGACGTCCCGGAGGCTGTTCCTAAAGCGGGCCACCTGGCCGTTGAGCCAGTCCGCCTCCTCCGCCGACAGGGCCAGATGCTCCGTGCCCGGCTGGGCCGGCACATATTCCACCAGAAAGAGGATACCGCAGCCCTGCTGCCTTAAGCCGTCCAAAAAGGCCAGGGTCGCCACGGAGCGCAGATTGTCGCTGGTCACGGTAACGGAGACCGCGTAGAGAATGCCCCGCTGCTTCAGCTCCGCCATGGTCTGCTCCAGTTGACCGGCTATGCCTTGACCCCGCCGGGCGTCGGTGGCCGCCGCGTCCCCTTCCACGCTTAAGACCGGGATCAGGTTGCGGTGGGCATCGAACAGTTCCAGATAGTCCGCGTCCAGCAGCGTGCCGTTGGTGAAAACGGGAAAGGCGAGGTTCGGCAGTTCCGCCGCCGCTTCCAGCACGTCCCGGCGCAGCAACGGCTCGCCCCCGGCCAGCAGGATAAAGGAGACGCCCAGTTGCGCGGCCTGCTGAAAAACGGCCCGCCATTCCCCGGCCTCTAGCTGCCGGCCAACGGCCGCGTCGGAACAAAGGCCGCCGGCCCGGGCGTAGCAGCCGGCGCAATGCAGGTTGCAGCGGGAGGTGACGCTGCAGATCAGAAACATCGGTACCGGGCCGCCCTGCCGCTCCCGGCGCCGCCGCAGCTTCGCGCTCCGAGCCAGCGCCGGGATAAAAGAAGCCAGAAAACGGCGTCCGGCGGCGTTATGCAGATAATAGCGGCCCACCCGCTCTTTCAGCAGGGTCACGCCCTGCTCCATGTAGTCGTTCAGTTCCATACCGCGCCTCCCGGGCACTGCGTTTCCGTTCCAGTCCCATGTTTTTCTAAATAAATATATACATTAATATTGATAGGGCTATGCAAAGGATCCCGCCCTTTTTACAAAAAAACGCCCGCCGTCCGGCAGGCGTCTGTATGTAAGCGGCTGTCAGGTGCTTGATCATATGGTGAAACCCGGCGGTTCCCCAGCGGGGAGCGCTACGGCCTGCGGGACCGGGCCGGCTCAAAAACCCTCCGCGTCCGCCTCGCCGTCGCTCATGAATTCCCGGCTGACCACCCGCTTGGCCTCCCGTTCCTTTTCCACCATATTGGAGAGCAGCTCCTTGACCTCCGCGCTCCTTTTGACCCGTTTGACCGTGAATTCCGGAGTGGATTTATCGGCGGAGCAGCAATGGATGCAGCCCAGGCCGAAGAGGCGTTCCTCCAGGCTGCGCCGGAGCGTCACGTCCATGATCCGGTACAGACGGATCTCCTCCTGCTTTTTATTGAGGATGCCGGTTTCGATCAGCAGCTTTTCCGGGGTCAGCAAGTAACCGTAAAAGACCAGGGCAAACCAAAGATAATTCTTTTGCGGTCCCGCCACAGGATATTCAGTTTCGGTATGTCGATATGATATTTGGGCACTTTGGCCGCCTTTCCCGCCCCGGTCCGGAGCGACAAATTTTATCGTCTTTTCGACAAGTTACGCCATTATTATAATCAATCCCTCCCCAGAGGGCAAGAAAAACCTTTCAGCCGGCGCCGGCGCGGGCAGGTTTTCCGCCCGGATTGTGGAAATGGAAAAGGACGACATTTTGCCACAAAGGAAGTCCCCTATGAACAACATTCTTTTGACCGGCCCGGCCGGTTACGCCATTCCCTGCCTCTGGCAGCTGGAGCCGGAGGATTGCCGGGCCCTGATAGTCTGCCACGGCTTCGGTTCCCATAAGCAAAGCCTTACCGCCCAGGCCCTCCGGGCGGAGCTGGCGCCTCTCTCCGTAGGCGTGTTCAGCTTTGATTTCCCCGCCCATGGGGAGAGCCCGGTGGACGGAGATAGCCTCCGCATCGCCAATTGCCTGGACGACATCGCCGCTGTGGAGGACTTCGCCGCCGGCTTAGCCCCCCAGGCGGAGCTCTGCTATTTCGGCTCCAGCTTCGGCGCTTATGTGCTGGCGCTCTATCTGGCCCTCCGCCCCCACCGGGGCCGCAAAGCCCTGCTGCGCTGCGCCGCCGTGACCATGCCGGAGTTGCTCGTCGAAAAAGCCAGCGCCGAGGATCTGGAACTGCTGGAAACCCAGGGCTATGCCATGGCGGACGAAGGCTATCTGCGGCCCCTGAAGATCACCCGGGAGTTTGTGGCCGACCTGAACGGCCACGACGCTTTCCGCCTCTGCCGGCCCGGCATGGCGGAGTTGCTAATGATACACGGCAGCGCCGACCAGACCGCGCCGCTGCAAACGGCCCAAAGCTTCGCGGAGCGGTTTGGCGCCCGGCTGACGATTGTGGAAGGAGCGGACCACCACTTCGAAGGCCCCGGCGAGACGGAGCAGGTGCTGGCGGCGGCCCGGGAGTTTTTCACATCCCTCTAGCGTTTCTGCCGGCAGGGAACAAGCGCGGCCTGTTCCCTGCCGCGCTTTTTATTGTTGCATCAGGTATCCTTCAGCGTCAGGGGCGGTCCGGAAGCCTCGTAGATCCGGTCGGCAAAACGGTCCGCCAGCCAGCGCTCATGGGTGATCAGCAGCGCCGGGCGGTCCTGCCAGCGGTCCTTAAAGCGCCGTATCACACGGCCGGCCAATTCCTCGTCCAAACCGGCGGTGGGCTCGTCCAGCAGCAGCAGCCGGCCGTTATAGGCCCAGGCCCGGGCCAGCGCCACCCGGCGCTGCATGCCGCCGGACAACTGGGCGGGCAGCCTGTCCGCGGCGTCCGACAGCTCCATGACTGCCAGGGCCCGTAAAGCCAGCTCCCGGTCATTATTGACTGCGAAAGCCACGTTTTCCGCCGCATCGAACCAGGGCAGCAGCCGGTTTTCCTGAAAGGCCATGGACACGGTGACCCCCTCCAAGCCGCCGGCCGTACCGCTGTCCGGCTCAATCAGCCCGGCCAGGCAGCGGAAAAAGGTGGTCTTGCCGCAGCCGGAAGGACCCACCAGGCAGGTCAGCCCGGATTCCGGCACTGTGAAGCTGAAATCCCGCAGCACCTGCCGGCCGGCAAAACAGATATTCACCTGGCGGAGCGCCATGCTCATGCTTTCTCCTCCGGCGCGTAGCGGGCCTTGCCTCTTTTCATCATCCTGAGCAGCAGTTTTTCCAGCGCCATCGAGAGAATGGCCACCACCAGGGTCCAGACAAAGGCGTCCGCCGTTTCCAGATTGACCTTGGCCGCCTGCAATTCGCTGCCCACTGCCAAGCGGGGCGCGGCGATCACCTCGGCGGTGATGCCGGATTTCCAGGCCAGGCCCAGGCCGGTCGTTGCGGCGGAGAGCAGATAGGGATGCAGGGACGGGAAATAGATGCGGCGCCAGACGTCAAGCCGCCTGACCCGGAATAAAGCGGCCATCTCCAGCAATTGCCGGTCCGTGTTTTCCAGGCCGGCCCTGAGATTGGCCCAGGAGATGGGCAGCACCATCAGGAAAGAGATGAATACCGGCAGCAGCGGCTTATCGATCCAGACCAGGGCCAGGATGATAAAGGAGGCCACCGGCGTGGACCGCACCACCTGCACCAGCGGCTGCAGCAGGGCCGTGGCAATGCGGCTCTTCTGCATCAGCAGCGCCAGCAAACCGCCGCCCGTTAGGCCCAGGGCAAAACCCTCCACTATGCGGAGCAGCGACGAAGCCGTCACCAGCCAAAACTGGTTGGTGACGAGCAGCGCGAAAAACCGCTCCAGCACCAGGTCGGGCCGGGGCAGCAGTAGTTCCTTATGGACCAGCGCGGCGAGGGCGGCCCACACGGCCAGCCAGAACGCCAGCACCGCAAGGGCCCGGGCCACGCTTTTCACCTTGTTCAGTCCGCCGTCTTTCATCCGTCGCCATCCGTAGCTGAAAGCTGTTCCGGCTCCGCAAGACCGAAGCGTTCCGCCCCGCAGCGCCGGAACAGCTTGACCAGGTTATCGGGCCAGATAATAAAAATCGTCGCCGGGCAAGGCGCCGCCCAGGGAGGACGGGTCCGCCTCAAACAGCATCTGGAAATAATCCAGGAGGGCCGGCTGCATGTCCGCGCCCTGGATAAAGGCGAGGGAGCAGCGGGGTATCGCCTGCTCGGCCACGGCGGCGCTGGCGATGATCTCATAGGTCTCGCACAGTTGGGCGGCGGCGGACACCTCGTCCCGGGCGAAAGCGATGGATTGTTCCAGCTCGGCCAGGAAGTCCGCCACGAATTGGGGATGCTGCTCCACAAAGTCCCGGCGGGCCGCCACGCACGTCATGGTCAACTGGCCGCCGCCGGTGGCCTCGCTCCACAGCTCGTTCAGGTCCAGGCGCTGGACGATAGCGCCGTTTTTCTGCATGGCGGTGGTGACAAAAGGCTCGGGCAGCACCGCGAGTTCCACCTCGCCGGAAGCCAGCAGGGCCGCCAGCTCGGCATGCTCGCTCTTATATTCCACCTGCACATCCCGGCCGATGTCCAGGCCGGCCTCGCGCAGCAGATATTCCACAATATACTGGGGATTGGAGCCCTGGCCCGTGGCGTAGAGGGTCTGCCCGCGCAAATCCTCCAGGCTGGCGACAGCCTGGCCGCTATTGCCGTTTTGCAGCAGATACAGATTGCCGTAATTGGTAATGGCCAGCATCACGATATCCCCGTTGGTTTTGGCGTAAAGCTTGGACGCCAGATTGGTGGGCAGGGCAGCGATCATAATATCGCCGCCGGTAAACCCGGCCACCACCTCGTCGGGACTGCCGGCCAGGGTGAACTCCCAGCGGGCGTCGCCCTGGGCTGCCTGCTCGATCATGGCCGCCATGCCGATGCCGGAGGGGCCTTTCAGCGTCATCACCTGGACCGTGATATCCTCGGCCGCCGGCGTTTCCCCGCCGGCGTTTTCCTCCGCTTCAGGCGTTTGCCGCTCCGCCGGAGCCTGGTCCCGGACGCCGCAGGCCGCCAGGCACAGCAGGCATAGAGGCAGCAGCAACAGGAATATTTTTTTCATGACAAAAACCTTCTTTCTTTACTAAGAAAAATAGATTGGCGGCTAAAGCAAAACGTACGTGACCGGCGCTGACCGGCCCGACCACAACCTATGGCGCAGTTTATGGACAGCCTGGCGCGCCGCGGCCTCCGGGCGGATCGCCCATGAGAAAAACAGACACCTTTCCCTACAGTGTCTGCTAGTTCACCGGCAGGCTTGTTAAACTATATCACGGACAACCGGGCGTGTCAATGTTGCGCCGGGAAAAAGCCCCTCTTACAGCCGTCAGGCTGCTCAGAAACAAGGCCCAGCCGGCTTTTGACCGACATCAAAACTGCAGCTGAGACACTCGCCTGCGGCGTCGCCGGACCGGCCACAACCTATGGCGCAGTTTATGGACAGCCTGCCGGGGGAGCAAAAAGCGGCTTGACGCTGCCTGGGCGATGAAATATAATGATTCTCAAGTGCAATCCCGGCATCTGGGCCAGGGAAGCGTTTTCTATGAAAGCGGACCGAAACAGGGGAGGCGTTGCCCGAACATGAGATATCTGATCGCATCCGATCTGCACGGCTCGCTCCGGCACGGCGAACTGCTGGTCCGCGCTTATGAGCGGGAGCGGGCCGGCCGCCTGCTGCTGCTGGGCGACCTCCTGTCCGGCGCCGTGAGCCGGGAGGAGATACTGGCCCTCTCCAGGCTGCTGAACGGCCTGGCAAGCCAGATCCTGGCCGTCCGGGGCAATTGCGATTCCGAAAGCACCCAGGAGTGGCTGAGTTTTCCCCTGCTGGAGGAGCGGCGGCTCCTCTACGAGCAGGGGCGCGTCATTTTTGCCACCCACGGCCATCTGTGGAGCGACAGCAGCCCCCCGGCCCAGTTGCGGAAAGGCGATATCCTGCTGGCCGGCCATACCCATGTGCCGCGCCTGGCCGTACAACGCCGTTTCACCTATGTGAATCCCGGTTCCGCGGCCCGCCCCCGGGGCGGCTCCTCAGCCGGCTATCTGGTCTATGAAAAAGGCCTGTTCACCTGGAAAACCCTGGAGGGGGTCGCTTTCAACAGCTTTGCCTGGTAAAGCTGTTCTTCGCCCGGGCGGACCGGCACAACCGGGCCGAAGCAAAATAAACTGTAGCAAAAAACAGCCGCCGGAGAGAGCCTGCTCATAAAACAGCCGCTTTCCGGCAAAACTCCCAAGGGCAATAAACAGCAAACAATGCATGTATAAAAATAACGGAGATGAGCGGAATGAGTGCCGAATGCAATCACGACTGCGCTTCCTGCAGCCTCCATTGCGACCAGCGGGAACAGGAGCAGCGGGATTTACGGGCCAAGCCTCATGAATTGTCCCGGGTAAAAAAAGTGATCGCCGTGATCAGCGGCAAGGGCGGCGTGGGCAAAAGCCTGGTCACCTCGCTGATGGCCGTAAAAATCAGCCGCGAGGGCTTTACCGCGGCCATTCTGGACGCGGATCTGACCGGGCCCTCCATACCGCAGGCCTTCGGCGTACGCCGCAAGGCGGAGATGAGCGATCTGGGGCTGTACCCGGTCAAAAGCGCCGGCGGCATCCCCATCATGTCCATCAACCTGCTGCTGGACCAGGCCACCGACCCGGTGGTGTGGCGGGGGCCGCTGGTGGCCGCCACGGTCAAGCAGTTCTGGACCAATGTGATCTGGGGGGACGTGGATTTTCTGTTTGTGGATATGCCTCCCGGCACCGGCGACGTACCCTTGACGGTATTCCAATCCCTGCCTGTGGACGGCGTGATCGTGGTCACCTCCCCCCAGGAGCTGGTGGAAATGATCGTGGAAAAAGCCGTGCGCATGGCGGAGATGATGCGCATCCCCGTCCTGGCGGTGGTGGAAAACATGAGCTATTTCCGCTGCCCGGACTGCGGCGGCGTCCACCGCATTTTCGGCGAGAGCCGGATCCAGGAAACAGCCGCCAAATATGGGATCAAGACCCTGTGCAGGCTGCCCATTGACCCGGAGCTGGCCCGGGCAGTGGATGCCGGGCGCATCGAACAGGCGGAGGCCCCTGATCTGGACCCGCTGGTGGCGCTGTTGATCAAATAACGCCGTACAAAACCGCGTTGAAAAGCCCGCCGCTCAGGCGGGCTTTTTTATGATTCGGTAATCTTTGCAGGAATAAATTTATGTTTGTTACAATTTTCTCCATATTTTATTTGAAATTATGTATTCAGTTACTGTATAATAAAAAAATACTTAATTATCCCATTTTGTGATTCATTCTTGCGGTTCGTTATCACCGATGTTGCGGCGGCGCTTTTTGTTCACTTCATGCGGGGGAGAATCATGGATGAATATGGCGACCGGCAGGCGCCGGTTCCCGCTCAGCAGAATGCGGAGCCTTTACCGTCCGAGCTCACGCAAGCCCAGGCGGCGCTGGCCGACGCTTATCAGCGGATCGCGTTCTTGAAGGAGCAGAACCTGTCTTTTGAACGGCGCATCCTGGCTCAGGAACTGCTGATGCGGCAAACGGATTTTGACGAATTAACCGGCCTCTACAATATGCGGGCTTTTTGCCGTTACGTGGCGGAACGCCTGCAGGAAGACCCGGCCGGCCGCTATATGATCGTACGCTGGGATATCGATAATTTCAAGATCTTCAACGACGTGCTGGGCACGGCCGCCGGGGAGCGTTTGCTGCGGGATATCGGCATTCTGTTGCGCTGCAACAACGCCAGGCACGGCATTTACGCCCGGCTGGAAGCGGACCATTTCGCGCATTGCCTGCCGGCGGCGGGCACAGATCCGGAGGAGCTGTTTGAAAATGTGTTCAAATGGCTGGCCTCCTATCCGGCCGACTTCAAACTCACGCCCCGGGTGGGCGTTTATGTAATCGACGACCCGGAACTGGACGTGACCATCATGTGCGACCGGGCGCTGTTGGCCCTGCGCTCCATCAAAAACAGCCATCAGCAGCGCATCGCCTATTACGACGAGTCCCTGCGGGAAAAACTACTGGAAGAACAGCAGCTGATCCGGGACATGTCCGCCGCGCTGAAGCAGGAGCAATTCCAATTGTATTTCCAGCCCCAGTATAATTACAACAGCGGCGCCATCATCGGCGCGGAAGCCTTGGTGCGCTGGAATCACCCGTTCAAAGGCCTGCTGCAGCCGGATCAGTTCATCCCCCTGCTGGAACGGAACGGCTTCATCGCCGACCTGGACGAATACGTGTGGGACCGGGCCTGCCGCCTGCTCAGCAAATGGCAGTCCGACCAGGGCAGGCTGGCGCCAATCTCCGTGGCGGTGAACATTTCCCGGCTGGATATTTATAATCCCCGGCTCTGTGAAAATATCAAATCCCTGGTGGACAAATACCGGCTTCCGCCCTCCATGCTCAAACTGGAAATCACCGAGAGCGCTTATATCGAGCATCCCCAGCAGCTCATCGAGGTGGTGGCGCAACTGCAGCGCATGGGCTTCATCGTGGAAATGGACGATTTCGGCAGCGGCTATTCCTCCCTGAACACCCTCAAGGACGTGCCGGTGGACATACTCAAACTGGATATGAAATTTCTGTCTTCCTGCCTGGACAGCACCAGGGGCGGCAGCATACTCTGCTCGATCCTGCGCATGGCCCGCTGGCTGGAGCTGCCGGTGATTGCCGAAGGCGTGGAAACGCGGGAGCAGGCGGATTACTTGAACAGCCTGGGCTGCTGTTATATGCAGGGCTATTATTTCTCCCGCCCCATGCCTGCGGAAGAATTCGAGCAGCTGCTGAGCGAAAGCAGCCTGGGCGCCACGGATAAATACCGCAATATCGATATCAGCAGCGCGGCGGCCTTCTGGGACGCCTCCGCCTATATGTCCCTGATCTTCAACAGCTTTATCGGCGGCGTGGCCATCCTGGAATACCGGGACGGCAATGTGGAGGTGCTGCGGATCAACGACGATTTTCTCTCCATCCTCGGCGCCAGCCGCGAGGAATACGCGGGGCGGCGGCTGCGCCTGATCCAGCGCCTGGCCGAGGAATACCGGCCCGTCTTTATCGACGCCCTGGAACGGGCCATCGCCACCGGGCGGGAAACTGAATGCGAAACCTTGAGCCTGCCCCTGGCTGAGGAAGAAAAGGGAGCTTGGATACGTACCCGCCTCCGGCTGCTGGCCGGGAACGACAGAAGCTATATCTTCTATGCCGCCATCGAGAACATCAGCGAACGCAAAGAGGCGGAGCTGGCCTCTTTCCCGGACATGGAACAACGGCCGGAGCAGGCGAACCCGGAGGAAATGCGGCGCCTGGCCCGCCTGGCCTCCCTGGACCCCCTGACCGGCCTCCTGAACCGGGCCGCGATGGAGCAGCGCATCACCGAGGAATTGCGGGACTTGGGGCCGGAGGATACCTACGCCCTGTTCATGATCGATCTGGACAATTTCAAACAGGTCAACGACCTGCTGGGCCATTTGCAGGGAGACCTGTGCCTCTCCCGGGTGGCCAAAGACATCGCCAAGCTGTTCCGCTCCTCGGATATCGTGGGCCGCATCGGCGGAGACGAGTTCATGGCTTTTCTGCCCCGGCGCGTCACCGCCAAACTGGTGCGGGACAAAGCGGCCGCTTTAGTGAACGCGCTGCAGTTCACCGTGGGAGGCAGCCGGCCCATCCATATCTCCACCAGCCTGGGCGTGGTGATCCGCTGCGGTCCGGCGGATTTTCCCTCCCTGTACCGCCAGGCCGATATGGCGCTGTACGCGGCCAAAAGCGCCGGCAAGAGCTGTTCCCATATTGTGGAGGCGGCGGAAGGGGGCCAGACCCGGGAAAATACCGCCGCCACGGAGAGCGCCAACGCTGTGCAGCTCAAAGAATTGCTGGAATGCATGGACGCCGGCGTGGTCCTGCTGGAGCTGGCGGACCCGGTGCGCCAGATTTATGTCAGCCCCGGCTATTGCAAACTGACCGGCTGCAGCCCTGAATCCTATCAACTGCCCCGGCCGCTCCGGGAGGCCGGCGTGCATCCGGAGGATCTGCCCGGCCTGGAGGCGGCTTTGCGGGAGGGGGCCGCCCGGGGCGCGGTGGCCGATTATGTGTTCCGGGAAGCCGGAGGCGGCCAAGGTTGGACCTGGCGGCATTGCCGGGCGGTGCGGATCAGGTATCAGGCCAGCGCCTATCCGGTGATGGTCGCTGTGATCACCAATATTGACGAACTGAAGCGGTCCGCGCAAATATTTGAGACCATGGTGCAGCATGCCCCGGTGGGCATGGGCATTTATGAGATGGGGGAAAGGATCAAAACCCTGTTCTGCAACGACCGGATGCTGGAGATCACCGGCCTGACCCTGGAGGAATACGCCCGGCGGGTGGCTCAGGACGCCACGGTCATTTTTCATCCCGACGATCTGCCCGACGCCTATATCACGGTGCTGAACGCGCTGCGGGAGAACCGCCCCCTGGACCTGGTCTATCATGCCAACGCCGATTTCTGGCGGAGCGACCGCCTGATGCGCGCCCAGGGGGTAAAAATCGGCGAACAAAACGGCAACCCGCTGCTGCTGGTGCTGTTTTCCGATCTCACGTCCCAACAGGCGCCATCCGAAGATCCGTCGCCCCGGCCGGGCTGAACGGTATTTCCTGGCAAGCGTCTTGAGGCCAGGGCCCGGCAGAGGCTGCCGGGCCCTGGCCTGGCTTTTCCCCGCCGGCCTCCTTCATTGACATTTGGGGGAGCGGATAATATAATCTAATTTGAAAAGGAGAGGTGATTATGCGCCAACAATATGTAAACAAACTGGTTTCGTTGCTGCCGGAAGCCGGCCTGGACGCCATGCTGATCTGCCCCAGCGAGGAGCTGAAATTCTTCGCCGGTTTCACGCCCATGATGTGCGAACGCTTTCAGGGCCTGTTCGTCACAGCCGACGGCGGACTGTTCTACGTCTGCAACCTGCTGTACGGCGACGAACTCCGGGAATCCTTCCGCCGCCAGGTGCCGGTATACACCTGGTTCGATGGCGACGGCATGCTGGACCCGGTGAAAGAGATCCTGCAACAACAGGGGCTCGTCGGCAAACGGGTGGGCGTCAATTCCTCCGCCCAGGCTTTCAATATCCTGGATATCGCCAAGCATGCGGGGATTCTATTTGAGAACGGCAAACCGCTGCTGGAGGAAACGCGCATCATCAAATCCGGTGAGGAGCTGCAGATCATGCGGGAGGCGGCGGCCATCGCCGACGCGGCCTTCGAGCCTACCCTGAACTTTATCAAACCGGGGATGAAGGAAGCCGAGGTGCGGGATTTCATGTTTGCGGAAATGGCCAAGCGGGGCGGGACCAATCTCTGGGCCATCATCGCTTCCGGCCCCAATTCCGGCTTTCCCCATTACAGCGGCTATGACCGGGTAATCCGGGAAGGCGATTGCATCGTGCTGGACTGGGGCTGCGAGCACCGGGAGATGCAGAGCGATATTTCCCGCACCATTTTTGTGGGCAGCGTCACGGAGCAGCAGCGCAATCTCTATGATCTGGCCAGCCGCGCCAATCTGGCGGCCCAGCAAGCGGCCAGGGAGGGTGCTTTTATCCCCGATATCGACGCCGTGGCCCGGGAAGTCCTGGACGAACAGGGTTACGCCAAAACGCTCATCAACCGCACCGGTCACGGCATAGGATATATGATACACGAGGCTCCGGACATCAAAGCCTGCAATCCCCGGAAGCTGGAGCGGGGCATGTGCTTTTCCATCGAGCCCGGTATTTACCTGCCCAATCGGTTCGGCATGCGCATCGAAAACATCGTCGCCATCAATGAGGATGGGGAAACGGAAGTTTTGAACCAGGCCCGCCGCGAGCTGATCGTGATCTAAATCGGGAGGACCGCCCATGGCAAAATCCAACGCGACCATTGTGGCGCTGCGTATGGTAACGCTCACCGCGTTGTTCGCGCTGATGCTGCTGTTGGTGTTCCTGCTCGTCGATCAAACGCTGCCCGGCTTCAGGGAAGCGCTGGAGCAAGGGAATCAGCGGCAGATCGAAGCCTATTTGCGGGGCAGCGGCGGTTTTCAAGGCATGGGCCTGGCCATGCTGCTGCAATTCCTGCAGATCGTCAGCGTGGTGTTTCCGGGCGCGCCCATCCAGGTGGCTACCGGCATCATTTACGGCACCTGGAAAGGGTTTTTGCTCTGCCAGGTCGGTTATGTGGGCGGCAACGCGGCGGTGTTCCTGCTGGCCCGGCGTTTCCATCAGCAGCTGGCCCAGCTGCTGCCGCTGGATACCGCCAAGGTCAAGGGCAATATCATCGCCAATTCCGCCTATCCGGAGTTGATGGTGTTCCTCACCTGCCTGCTGCCCCTGTTTCCCAACGGACTGGTGCCCCATGCGGCCGCCCGCACCAGGATCCGCTTCCGGGGGTTTGTCCTGGCCGTTTGGATCGGCTGCCTCCCCTCGCTGCTGCTGCTGAACGCCGTGGGCAACCAGCTGCTGCAAGGGGATTTCCGGCTGGCGCTGCTCTACGGCGCGGCGCTGATCGGCGGGATCGCGCTGCTGTACCTGAAACGCAAAGAAGCCATCGGCTTTGCCACGGGAATCCGCGACAAGCTCACGGCCTTGCGGGACAAAGAAAGATCCGCGTCTTAGCAATAGAAAAGCAGGCTGCCGCCAGCGCGGCAGCCTGCTTGATTTGGCTACTACTTCAAAAATCGTTTCACCAGGTTGAAATTCCGCTCCGTATAGGGCGGATAGCGCATGTTCAGATCCAAGGCCGTGGCTTTGTCCACGATGCTCTTATAATGGGTGAAGGTATCGAAGCTCTTTTTCCCGTGATAGCTGCCCATGCCGCTGTCGCCCACGCCGCCGAAACCCATCCGGGAAGTGGCCAGGTGGATGACGGTGTCGTTCACGCAGCCGCCGCCGAAGCTGATTTCCCGCAGCACCCGCTGTTTCACCTCTTCCCGCTCGGTGAACAGATAAAGGGCCAGGGGCCGGGGCCGGGCCTGGATGGCGGCAATGGCTTCATCCAGTTCCCGGTAGGTAAGCAGCGGCAGCAGCGGGCCGAAAATCTCCTCGCCCATCACCGGCGCGTCCCAGATCACCTCATCCAGCAGCGTGGGCTCGATGCGGTTGCTCGCCCGGTCGCTGCCGCCGCCGTACAGCACCGTGACGCCCTCCATCAGCCCCAGCAGCCGTTGGAAATGCTTCTCATTGATAATCCGCGGCCAGGTATCGTCGTGCAGGGCGCCGGCGGGATGGAAGGACCGGAGCGCCTTGACCAACTCCGTGGCAAAACGATCCTTGACCTGCTCCTGCACCAGCACGTAGTCCGGGGCCACGCAGGTTTGGCCGGCGTTCAGGCATTTGCCGAAAGCCAGCCTTTTGGCCGCCACGGCCAGATTGGCGCCGGGCTCCACCAGCGCCGGGCTTTTGCCCCCCAGTTCCAGGGAAACGGGGGTCAGATGGCGCGCGGCCTTGGCCATCACCAGCCTGCCCACTTCCACGCTGCCGGTGAAAAAGATATAATCGAACTTCTCCTCCAGCAGCGCCGCGTTTTCCGCCCTGCCCCCTTCCACCACCGCCACCCAGCCCGGCTCCGCGCATTCGTCCATCATCCGCTTGAGCAGCCGCGAGGTGGCGGTTGCGTAGGCGGAGGGCTTCAGCAGCGCCGTGTTCCCGGCGGCCACGGCGCCCAGCAGCGGTTCCAGGGACAGCTGGAAGGGATAATTCCAGGGGGACATGATCAGCACCGTGCCAAAAGGCTCGGCCATTACATAGCTGCCGGCCGGAAACTGGGCCAGGGGCGTTCTCACCCTTTTCGTCCTGGCCCAGCCGGCGAAATGCCGGAGCTGGAAGCGGCATTCCTCCAGCACCATGCCGATCTCCGTCATATAGGCTTCCATCCCGCTCTTGTTCAGATCAGCGTGGAGCGCCTCCATGATCTCTCCCTGATGCGCTCCCGTCCAGCCCAGCAGCTTTTCCAGCAGCGCCCGGCGGTTGGCCGGGTCCCGGGTGGCCCCGCTGGCGAAATAGCGCCGCTGCCCGGCGATTAAGGCTTGTATCTGTGCGCTTTCCATGGCAGCCTCCTTATCAAACTGCAAAAAACCCTTGCGGTATCGTCCGGCGGAAACCGTTGCTGTTCCAGTTATTTAAATGCTGAAAACCTTTCTTTTCTTGAAACCGTACTTTTCTTGAAAGAAAAGCACCAAAAGAACTTTAAACATATTTAAAGCTGCAATTGATTAAGTTTGTAGTTTTCTCGGTTCCTCTTTTTCAAAAGAGGAACGATTTTAGTTTTTCATTCTTTAAAAGCCTGCCTTGCTTCACGCCGGCCAATCCAGATAATTGCCTTTGGCGTAGTCCCCCACCAGGAACAGGAATTCCCCCAGCAGGGCGGCGAATTCCGGCGCCCCTTCCACGGTCAGGTATTGATTGGCCATATAGTCGATCATACCGCCCCGGCCCATCAGGATATCCAGGGCGTGCTCCGGGCTGTCAAAACGCAAGGTGAGGAAGGGCTGGCAGCGGGGATAAGCGCCCCGGCCCGCCTTGGTCCGGCCTTCCTTGACCCGGATATAGCTTTGCAGCAGCGGATAGCCGCTGACGGCGAAGGCGTAGGTCCGGTCCGGCGAATTTAAGGCCCAGGCGCGGATTTTCGGCTCCCCGGCTTTATTGAGCTGACTGATGCCGTTGCTCAGCAAGTAGAAATACAGCATCACCAGCAGCGCCCGGTCTTCGGCGCTTTTGGGCGGCTCCGCGGCCTGCAAGAGGCCGGCCATTTTCAGCAGCGCCTGCATCAGGCTGAGAAAGATGCCGAAGCGGGAGGCCGCCCCTTTCATTTTGGGCAGCGGCTTGCCCTTTCCGGAAAAGAAGCGGATGAATTGATGCAGGTCCGGGAACAGGAATTCGATATCCGGACTGGGATGTATCTCCGACACATGGCAGGTCAAAACGCCGTTTTCCGCCTTGAGATGGGTGGCCATTTTGCCCCCCTCAGCCTCGGGATAAAGGGCCGCCACCTGGAAGACGAAGCTTTTTCCCGCGAACTTCTTTCTCAGCTCCGGCGACTGGTCAATCACCACCTTCAGCAGGGGCAAAGCGGAATTGAAGAAGACGCGGGCCGCATAGAGATCGTTTTGGCTGACCGGCTTGCTGGTATCCATACTCACACCTCATCCGTCCAGGGATCCGCCGCGGCCGGCCCCGGCCGCGGGGCCTCCTCCGCAGCCCGCGCCGTAACTCCTGCAACCCGCGCCCTGGATAATTGCAGGGCGGCCGCTGTAATGCTCTCGGCGTCGATGCGGTTGATGGCCATTAAATCCTCATGGAAGCCGATGGCGCTGAAGCGATCCTGCAAGCCCAGCTTCTTAAAAGCGCAGCCCTGGCCGGACTCGGCGATTACCTCGGCCACGGCGGAGCCCAGGCCGCCGATGACCGTATGGTCCTCCACGGTGACGATGCGGCCGATCTCCGCCACCGCCGCCAGCACCGCTTCCCGGTCCAGCGGCTTCACCGTATGCATGTTGACGACCCGGCAGCCGATGCCGTGATCGTAGGCCAGGATGCGCGCGGCCTGGACGGCCTGAAACACGCAGCTGCCGTTGGCGATAACGCAGACGTCGCCCCCCTCGTGCATGACCACGGCCCTGCCCAGCTCGAACCCATAATCCTCTGTATTGTACACCGTCTGGTCAAAGCCCCGGTTGATGCGGATATACACCGGCCCGGTTGTGGCGTAAGCGGCCCGCACCGCGTTGGCCGTCTCAAGGCCGTCCGCCGGCACGATCACTTTCAGGTTCACCAGGCCCCGCAGCACGCAGATATCCTCGATGGCGTGATGGGTGGCGCCGGCCTGACCGAAAGAAGTGCCGCTATGGGTGCCGATGATCGTCACATTGGCGTTCTGATAGCAGATATCCGTATGCAGCTGATCCGTGGCCCGGAGCGAGGCGAACACGGAAAAGGTGGAGGCGAAAGGCGTCAGCCCCGCCTTGGCCATGCCCGCCGCGATGCCGAACAGATTCTGCTCCGCGATGCCCACATTGAAAAAGCGCTCCGGGAACAGCCGCTGAAAGTCCCCGATCTTGGTGGATTTGGCCAGATCGGCGGTGAGCGCCACGACGTCCGGATGCTGTTCCCCCAGCTCGCAGAGGATTTTGCCGTAGATCTCCGCCGTGGCCATCTTGGTGCTTTCCACCGCGGTATAACTCAGGCCGCCCATTTATTCCGCCTCCTTTTCCACCCGGGCCAGCCGGGACGCTTCATAGTCCAGCAGATCCTCCTTGGCCTGCTGGTATTGGGCGCTGTCCATGGCCCCGTAATGCCATGTATAATCCCCGGCCATAAAGCTGACGCCCTCGCCCTTCACCGTGTCCAGGATCAGGCATACCGGCCGTTCCTGGGCTTCCAGAGCCCGCTCCATAGCGTCGGAGAGCTGTTGCAGATGATGGCCGTCCACCTCGATGGCCTCAAAGCCGAAGGCCCGCCATTTATCGGCAAAGGGCTCCAGGGCCATCACCTCCTCGGTGGGCCCGTCGATCATGGCTTTGTTGCGGTCCACCACGAAAATCACATCCGTGGCCTGAAAATGAGCCGCGGCCAGGGCCGCCTCCCAGACGCTGCCCTCGTCGCATTCCCCGTCCCCCAGCAGCACCCAGCATTTATAGCGGCGGCCCAAGACCCGGGCAGCCAGACTCATACCCAGGGCCAGGGCCGGGCCGTGGCCCAAAGAGCCGGTGGAAGCCTCCAGCCCCGGCACCTTGGACGCATCCAGATGCATACCCAGCTTGCTGCCGGTCAGGTTAAAGGTTTTCAGCTCCTCCTTTTCCACCAGGCCCAGCTCGGCGTAGAGCGCGGCCAGGGCCACGCCGATATGGCCTTTGGAAACGACGCAGCGGTCCCGGTCCGGGTCGTCGTAACGGGCCGGGTCGAAATTCAGGTACTTGTAATAGAGAAGAGTCAGGAAATCAATGGCGCTCAGGCTGCCGCCCATATGGGCGCTGCCCGCCCAATTGCAGGTATCCAGCGTCAACCTGCGGATGGCGGAAGCCTTTTTCTCCAGGTCTGTCCACTCTTGCTTCGTCAGCATCGGCATCCCTCCTATTGTTGGTAAAATTTGATAACCGTTTAAAACCATTCTTCTTTTGAAAAAGAAGAACCAAGAAAACTTTAGACTTATTCAAAGCTACGCTTGGAGAATAACCGGACCCTATTTTTCCCTTAAAGATTTAAATAAGAAATATAAGGGAAAGAAAGTAGGTTTGCCCTGCTGTCATTGATCATGCCCTTGTATAAAGTTCTTTGGGTCCCTTTCTTGAAAGAAAGGGACGGTTTTAGGGTTTTAAAGCCGCGTACACAGGCCCGGCCCTACCGGTGCCAATGGCTTTCCCCGCCCCGGCTCCAATCCACTTCCGGATGGGCGGCTTTCACGGCTTTCAGGGCGTCGTCCGCGGCTTCCAGGGTGAAACCGATATCCTCCGCGCTTAAAGAGAGATTGGTGAAATGATTATGATGGTTGGTCATGAACACGCCCCGCTTCACGATTTCAGCGATCCATTCCTGATGCAGGAGCAGGCTGTCGTCCATGGCCAGACGCAGGTAAAAGAGGGGCGCTTCGCCGGACACGATCAGTTTGGCGCCGTTTTCCCGGGCCACCTTGATCAGGCCCTCCCCCACGGCCAGGCCCAATGCGCGGTGGCGGGCCGCCGCGTCCACACGCCGCATCTTCCGGATGCAGGCGATAGCGGCGGCAAAGGCGGCGGAACCCAGCCAATAGCTGCCGGTATAGGTAACGGCGCCGGCCGTGGGCTTCAGGGAATCCCGGCCCAGCAGCGCCGAGAGGCTCCAGCCGTTGGCAATGGCTTTGCACTGGCAGAGCAGATCCGCCTTAAAGCCGTAATAATGGTCGCTGCCGGCCAGGTCCAGCCGGTAGCCGGTGCGGACGTCGTCGATGATCAGCACCACGCCGTATTGGTCGCAGACGGCGCGGATCTCCTGCCAGTAGCCGGGCCGGGGCAGCTCGTTTTCCATAAAATTGCCGTGGAAATAGGGGGTGGACATAAAAGCCGCCACATCCCCTTCCGCCGCTAAAGCCCGGAAAGCCGCCGCGTCGTTGAAATCGATCACGACGCTGTTGGCCACCTCCTCCGGCAGCACGCCCTGATTATCCACGCGCTGGCACCAGGGCGCCACGCCATGATAAAAGCCCCGGGTCAGCACCACTTTCTTTTTGCCGGTGGCGGCCCGGGCGATCATTACAGCCAGCGTGGTCATGTCGCCGCCGTTCTTGGCGAAAAAAGCCCAGTCCGCGCAAGCTACGGTGTCCACCAGCAATTCCGCCAGCTCGATCATGTTCACCCCGGGGCTGGTGACCACGTCGCCCCTGGCCAATTGCTCCAGGGCGGCGGCGTCCACCTCCGGGTCGCCGTAGCCCAGCACATTGGGCCCGTAGGCGCACATGTAGTCGATAAAGCGGTTGCCGTCCACATCCCAGAAATAGGCGCCCTTGGCATGGTCGGAAAATTTGGGAAAAGCGGAAACGGGAATAAAGCAACCCTCCCCCGGCCCCAGATGGCCGTAGACGCCGGAAGGGACGACTTTCCCCGCCCGCAGCAGCAGCGCGTCGCTGTTCGCGTAAGTATTGATTTTCATCCCCGCACCTCCTAACCCAGATAGACCGCAACCCGGTTCAGCACCCGGTTGAGATTGTCGATCAGCGGCACGTAGCCTTTCATGGACAGCCGGCCCGCGGCCAGACAGCTCATGGCTTCCAGGCTGCCGTCGAACAGGCCCCGGGCCGTTTCGTAATCGGCGAAGATCATATAGGCCCGGGGCTGTTCGGCCCGGCCCGGCAGCGTGGTCAGGCGATGGTCCTTGACGATGATCCGGGCGTATTCCCGGCCTTCGATCTCCAGGCTGATCACGCCGTCCGGCATGGTTTGGGCGGTGACTCTGCCGATCGGGTCCTGGTTGGCCACGGCGGAGAGCGCATTGGCTACCAGATAAAACATCAGCTTGGTGCTGTTCACGCGGAATTGCCCGTCCTGCAAAGCTTCGGGTGCGGCTTTCAGATACTTGGTCAGGATGTCGGTAAGCTGCACAAAATCCCTGGTCAAAAAAGAGAGCTTGGTCAGGCCGGCGTAGGGCAGCGGCTTTTTCAGGCCGTCGATCATGCCGTTGAAATGCGCCGGAGAGGTAAAATATAGCTTGACCCGACCCGTATTGCCCTCGGTCATCCGGCAGGCGCCGTTGCCAAAGGACAGGGTGGCCTTGGGGCCGTTCCTCACGTTGAAGCCCACGGAAACAGCGGTTTGGGCCAGACGGCGGGCTTCCTCATCCACCTGGCACAGCTTTTCCAGATCCTTCAGCACCGCGAACATGTTCAAATACGCCAGGGTCAGGCTGTCCTTCATTCCACGTTCCTCCTTTCGGCAAAGAGCAGCGGCACACCAGCTATATTTAGTTTTATCAGCCCCTTTTCAGACCTGGGGACAACGCATCCTCAACCGGCCGCGCCGGCACGCGCAGGATGGTGCGGAGCCTCTCCGACGCAGTCCTGCGGGGGTCGGACAGGTAGATCTCATGGTGGCCGCGGCGGGGGCCGCGTTTTTGGCCATGCTGAGGCTCCTTTCAGGCTTTCAAAAAAGCGGAGTATCCCTTCCAGGCTTCATAGATATCGGCTTTGCTGGTGATTTCCCAGGGCGCGTGCATGCTCAGTACCGCAACGCCGCTGTCCACCACATCCATGCCGTAGAGGGCCAGCACATAGGCGATGGTGCCGCCGCCGCCCTGGTCCACCTTGCCCATTTCCGCGCTCTGGTAGCAGACGCCGGCCTCTTCGAGCATGCGGCGGATGAAGCCCAGGTATTCGGCGTTGGCGTCGCTGGAGCCGGATTTGCCCCCGGAGCCGGTGAATTTATTGAACACCAGGCCGCGGCCCAGATAAGCCGCGTTCCTTTTCTCAAAGGCGGCGGCGTACAGGGGGTCGAAGGCGGCGCTCACATCGGAGCTGAGCATCCGGGAATTGGCCAAGGTGCGGCGAAGGGCCGTCAGGGACGTATCGCCCGTCAGGGCCAGCAATTCCGCCACCGCGTTTTCGAAGAACAGGGCCCGGGCGCCGGTAGCGCCCACGCTGCCGATCTCCTCCTTGTCCACCAGCAGGCAGCAGGCGGCGCGCTCCGTCTGTTCCAGGTCCAGCAGGGCCCGGAGGGAGGCGAAGGCGCAGACCCGGTCGTCCTGGCCGTAGGCCAGGATCATGCTGCGGTCCAGGCCGGCTTCCCGGGCCTTGCCCGCGGGCACCAGCTCCCATTCGGCGGAGAAGAAATCCGCTTCCTCCATACCGTATTGCTCCTTCAAGATCAGGCGGATCCGTTCCGTCACCGCCTCTTTGTCCTGATCTTCCAGAGGCCGGGAGCCGACCAGCAGGTCCAGGTCCTCCCCCTCCACCACTTTGCGGGCCTTCTTATCCAATTGCTCGTTGGACAGATGGGCCAGCAGGTCGGTGATGCAGAAAGCCGGATCGCTTTCGTCCTCGCCGATGACGATTTTGCGCAGGCTGCCGTCGGGTTTTGCCACCACGCCGTGGATAGCCAGGGGCATGGCCACCCACTGGTATTTCTTGATGCCGCCGTAATAATGGGTGTCCAGGTAAGCCTGGCCGGCCTCCTCGTAAAGGGGGTTTTGCTTCACGTCCAGACGGGGCGAATCCAGATGCGCGCCCAGGATATTCAGGCCCTCGGTCAAAGGACGGCTGCCGATCCGGAACAGGGCCAGGGCCTTATCCATGACCGTGAGCGAGATCTTATCCCCGGCTTTGAGGGGTTTTCCGTCCGCGATCACTTCGGCTAATGGCCGGTACCCGGCCTGCTCCGCGGCGCAAAGGGCCGTTTCCACGCATTCCCGTTCCGTTTTGCCCTGATCCAGGAAAGCCCGGTAATCTTGGCACAGGCTTTCCAAAGCGGACGCTTCCGGTTTATCATAAGCGTTCCAGGCGTTTTTTCTTTCCATGATGTTTTGCTCCTTCACATAATATGACTTGCAATATTTTCAGCCGTTGCCGGCGGGGGCGCTGTTTACCGCTTTGCGGGCCCGGTACGGGCAAAACCGGAACAAGCCGCGTGATCAGCGCAGGTTTTTCCCGTACACTTCCGTGTAGACCAACCGTCCGGAGAGGCGCTCGGATTTCATCAGCGACACCCGCCGCACCGTCATGGACAGCCGGGGCACATCCAGCGCGAGAGGCCGCTCCGCCTCCACCTGCCGGGCGATGGTGATATGGGGCTTAAAGGGCTTGCGGTCGAAATCCACCTTCCGCAGTTCCAGCTCCCGGCGGATGGACGCCGTGAGCCGGGCGAGGGCCGGATGCTGTTCCACGCCTACCCAGTACAGGCTGCCGAAACGCCCGCCGCCGCCCACGGTCAATGGGAAAGCGGCCGTGGCAGCCTTGTCAATAGCCTCCTTGACCTCCGGCAGGCGTTCGGACTCGCCGATAAAGGCCAGGGTCAGATGGAGGTTTTCCGGGCGGGTGAAATTGCCGGAACAGACCTGCTCCCGCACTTGCCGGACCGCGTCCAGCAGCAGCGCTTCAATCTCCGGGGAAAAGCGCACCGCGATAAATAAGCGCATAGCCGCCTCCTTCGGGAAAACCAGGTCCCGATCATAAAAACAGCGCCTTGATACTATTTATATTATGAAGACTTTTTATGAAACTGTCAACAAGATACGGCGGGTTCTTGCCGGCCCGCCCGCCTAAGCTGAAACGCCAGACTGTCCATCATCAATGTTTTCGCACAATCTAAGGAGATGATGCGTATGAAAAAGAGCGTCCGCTTCCTGTTGCTGAGCCTGGCCGTCCCCCTGATCCTGGGAGCCCTGGCCGGACTGCTGACTTTAGAGGGCCTGGATCAATACGCCCAGCTGAACCGGCCCGCCGCCGCGCCGGCCCAGCGGCTGTTCCCGCTGATCTTGAACGCGCTGTATCTGCTGATGGGCGTCTCCGCCTGGCTGGTCTGGAAAAGCCAGGCGCCGGAGACCAAGGCCGGCCTGCTGCTGTACGCCGTCCAACTGGCCGTCGCCTTCATCTGGCTGCTGCTGTTCTTCACCGCTCGGGCCTATCTGCTGTCCCTGCTGTGGCTGCTGCTGCTGTTGGCCGCGGTGATCGCCATGATCGCCCTGTTCTACCAGGTCAGCAAAATCGCGGCCTGGCTGCAGGCCCCCTATCTGCTGTGGCTGCTGTTCGCCGCTTATCTGAATCTGGCCCTCTGGCTGTTCAATCCGGGGCCGGCCTAAAGTCCGGGGCTGCTGCGGCGCAGGCCAGGCGGCGTTTACTTTCCGGGGCAAAACTGGTATAATACAAGCCATGGACCGGCTGTCAATACTTAAACGGCAAATAAAATTATCGCTGGGAGCGCTGCTGGCCGCAATACTGCTGCTGCTGGCGCAGCCCGGCCTCTCCCCGGCTGAAACCGCAGGGGCTGAGTTGCCTATGCCCCAATTATACGCGGAGCCTTTGCCGGCGGAGGCTGACAGCGCCCTCCCGGAGCTGCTCAGTGCCGACAGGCCGCTGCCGCTCCGCTCCGGCTGGGCCGACAGCTGCATGTGGGAAGCGGAATTGCCCGCGGGCAGCAGCTTCTACATTATCCAGCCCTGGGCCGTGCAGGGACTGTACCACATGATTCTGGCCGGGGAGCGCACCTGGTATGTTTCCACGGGAGAGCTGGACTTATCCCGGCAATACGGCTATGTGTTCAATGCCCGGCAGGATATGCACACCTTGAGCGGCTACAGCGCCAAGGAGCTGGAGGGCCTGCTCCAGGGGGGTCTGAGCGGGCTGGGCGCGGCATTCGCCCAAGCGGAAGAGCAATACGGGGTCAACGCGCTGCTGCTGGTCGCCATCTGCCGCCTGGAATCCGGCTGGGCCGACAGCTACCTGGCCGTGAATTATCATAACCTGGCTGGGTTAGGCGGGCCCGGCGGCTGGATGCGTTTCGACAGCCATAGCGATTGCATCGACTACCTGGCCAAGGCGCTGGCGGAGCGCTATCTGAACCCGGACAGCGCTTTCTATCACGGCTGCACCATCGCCGGCATCTGCCGCACCTATTGCGGCGGCAGCGGACATTGGACCAACAGCGTCACCCGCTACATGCAATCCTTCAGCGAGGAACTGCTGGCGGCAAAGGACTCTCCGGTCCGGGAAACCGCGGTGGCGGACAGCGCCGCCGTTATCTAACCATTGGAACAAGGGAGCTACGCCCGCCCCGGTCAGCCGGACCATCGGCAGCGGAGAGCGGCCTTGTTGCAGGCCCGCCGTTCCCCGACGATAAAAGACCGCCGCCCTAGGACAGGGCGGTAATTTTTTGGCAAATTGATTGCAGGACCTGGACAACGGCGTCCATCTGCTCCACGCAGGCGTATTCATAGCGGCTGTGCATATTGGCCGCCCCCGTTCCCAAATTGGGGCAGGGCAGCCCCATGAAAGAGAGCCGGGAACCGTCGGTGCCGCCCCGGACCGGACGGGTCGCGGGTCGGCCGCCGGCCTCGCGGATGGCCTCCTTGGCCAGATCCACCAAAAAAGGATAAGGCGCCAGGGCTTCCGCCAGATTGCGGTAACTCTCCTTCATCTCCAGCCGCACCCGTCCTTCGCCGTATTTGGCAGTGATGAAAGCCGCGGCGGCGGTCATTTGCCCCATGCGCCGCTCCAGCGCCGCGCGGTGATGATCCCGCAGGAGATAGCTTAACCGGGCCTGCTCCACATGTCCCTCCAGGCTGTGCAGATGGAAAAAGCCCTCGTAACCCTCCGTATATTCCGGGCGTTCCCCAACCGGCAGCAAAGCGGCGAATTCCAGGGCCAGCAGGCCGGCGTTGACCATCCGGCCCTTGGCTTCGCCGGGATGGGCGCCGACGCCGTAAAATTCCACCTCCGCCGCCACGGCGTTGAAGGTTTCGCAATTGATCTCCTGCCAATCGCCGCCGTCCACGGTAAAGGCGAAATCCGCGCCGAAGCCCTGTACGTCGAAACGGTCGGCCCCGGCCCCGATCTCCTCGTCCGGGGTAAAGGCGAGCATGATCTCGCCGTGGGGAATGGCCGGGTCCCGGAGCAGCCGTTCCGCCAGGGTCATGATCTCCGCCACGCCGGCCTTATCGTCGGCGCCCAGCAGGGTATGGCCGTCCGTGACCACCAGCCGGCAGCCGCGGCAGTCCCGGAGCGCCGGGAATTCCTCCTCGCTCAGGACCAGTCCGCTGTCGCCCAGGGGGATGCCGCCGCCGTCAAAGCGGACCAGCCGGGGCCGCACGCCCACGGAGGGCGCGTCGGGGGACACGTCCACATGGGCCAGGAAGCCCAGCTGATAGCCGTGATAATCCGGGACGGTGGACGGGATGCGGGCGAACAGGTAGCCGTTATTGTCCAGCTGTACCGCCGCGGCGCCCAATTGTTTCAGCTCCCGCTCCAGCAGGCGGAGCAGTTCCCACTGGCAGTCGCTGCTGGGACAGCGGCCGCTTGCCGGATCAGAGGCGGTGGGGATGACGGCATATTGCATCAAACGCTCATAAGCGCGCATGGTCTTCCTCCTCTGCTTATTCCAGGCCCGGCGCCATCCCCGCCGGAAAACCGCCTAGCGCTTACGCATGGCGCGGGGAGCGGAAATCAACGACGCGGCGAATATATTCGCTGTCCATATAGGCGGAGCAGAGCAAAAAATCCGCGGTGGCCCGGTTGTTGGCAATGGGGATGTCATAAAGCTGCGCGATACGGAGCAGAGCTTTGACATCCGGGTCATGGGGCTGGGCCGTCAGCGGGTCGGAAAAGAAGACGACCATGTCGATGCCGCCGCTGACGATCATGGCGCCGATCTGCACGTCGCCGCCCAGGGGGCCGCTCATCAGCGGCCGCACCGCCAGACCCGCGTATTCGCTGACCCGGCGGGCCGTGGTGCCGGTGCCCAGCAGAAAATGCCGGGACAATTTCTCCTTATGCTCCGCGCACCATTCGCACAGCTCCTGCTTCAGGTTGTCATGGGCGATCAGGGCGATATTCTTCCGTTTGCCGATGGTGATGACCGTTTCTTCCATAAGCTTCTCCTTGATGGTTTGGCATTAGTATAACACCGCCGGGAGCGGACGACTCCCTAAACTTTCCGCCCCGCGGAGAACCGTTGTCCCGGCCGCCGGCCAGCCCCGCCGCAAGGCGCGTAGCGCCGGCCCGGCCTGCGCCTCTCCCAGGAAACCGCGGATCCGGCTTCCTCTTTTCCGGAACCACTGGTACAGTTTTCTGCGTTTGCCGACTTTTACCTTCACCCGGCAGGTTTTTTATTAAGAACATTGAATTAAATTACGTTAAAATGTCAATACAAGGACCGCGGGCCGGCGCTTATTCCGGGGGGAAAGCGGCGCTGATCCGTTGCGCCATGCGCCGGACCGCGCCGGGAGAAAGGCCGCCGGACTGTCCGGCCCCGGCGGCCGGTTGGCGGGCTGTCCGGCCCGTCCCTGCCAGGACGGCGGACGAGCCGGGCTTCCGGAGCATCCCCCCGCGCGGTCTTGTTGACAACTCTTCTCCCGGCAGCTAAGAGGTGTTTATGCAGCAGCTTTGGCAGCAACTATGGGAAGGCCGCATCCTGACCTGCGCGTTGACGGCCTGGATGGCGGCGCAATTGCTGAAAACCCTGGTCTATGTGGTCATCAACCGGGAATGGAGCTGGGAGCGGATGGTGGGCGCGGGCGGCATGCCCAGCTCTCACGCCGCCCTGGTCTCCGCTTTGGCAGTGTCCACGCTCATTCA
>Ga0228535_1001598_pt1 | contig 31920 bp, 26 predicted proteins | sample SJ1metagenome_FD_168457 | JGI IMG/M metagenome (GOLD analysis project Ga0228535, IMG submission 168457) | Enriched culture of PCE-dechlorinating microbial communities from Ithaca, New York, USA - SJ1 | ecosystem: Engineered > Modeled > Simulated communities (microbial... > Unclassified | place...
TTATTACGGGATTCGTGGTGGTGCTGCTGGCAAGGGCGATTGGCGGGTGGGCTGTCCGTATTCTGACGTCGCTGCTGATGTCGCTGCCTTTTTAAAGGGAAGAAAAAATGCTCACATCGAAGCAAAGAAGTATGCTTACCGCGCTTGCCTCAAAGGATTGCGTGATGCAGGCGCTCGGCAAGAACGGCCTGACCGCTCAGTTTGTCGCTACGATCGATGGACTTCTGGCTCACCACGAGCTTGTAAAGATAAAATTTCTCGATTTTAAGGACGAAAAGCGCGGAATAGCCGAGGAACTGGCCGCTCGAACCAAGTCCGAGCTTGTCCGCGTTATCGGCCACAATGCCATTCTCTACCGCCAGAACCCCGACCCTGAAAATAAAAAAATTTAAGAAAAGGGGTCAAACCCCTATTTAAAAATCGCGAAGGTTTTCGGTGTGCAGCGCGACATATGCGCACAGGAAGTTGAAGCCCGGATATTCCAGTTTCGGATCCAGAAGGGCGTCGCTGAGTATGAGGAGCGAGCCTGTTATTCGTGTTGTATCCAGCAAAAGTCGCGCGAGCGGAATGGGATTCGGTTTTGCGGCAAAGAGCTCCTGTATGGCAGCCATCCAGGCTTCGAGCCGCTCCTTTTCCAGCGGCACATCGTGCGCATGCGCGGTAAGCTGTGCGACACCTGATTTGGCATCGTCGATAAATTCTGAATACAATAGATAAAATTCCTTGTCGATGCCCAGAATACCCGAAATTGCAAGCACAAGCTCATCGGATACATTGGCGGGCCTGTCTTCTGCCTTGAGGCACGATATGAGCGAAGGAATTGAATCGATCGAACCAAATAGCTCGAGCGCATACGCGCCTGATATGCGCACACGCGGATTTTCGGTCGAGCGGATGACTTCTTCGATCTCGGGAATTGACTCGCGGGCGCCAAGACGCGCAAGCGCAATCATTGCCATGCTCTGGAGCATATAGTCCGGTTCCTTGAGGGAGTCGATAAGCACCGGAATGGCGACATCCGAGCGCTGTTTGCCAAGAATTCGCGCAGCGACATACGCAGTCGAATACACATTGGTGCGGACTTCGCGAATCAAAGCGCCAATTGTTTCGGCATCGAGCTCCGGAATTGACTCAAGCGCGCGCAATGCCTCGGAACGCACTTCGAATCGCGGCGAATGCAAGTACTCGACAAGCTCCCTTTGGGTCAGCTTCGATTCGGATTTTCCCAATTCCTGCAGAATGCGGACTTCTTCATGCGCACTCGCGCTCTGGTCGAGCCGGGTAAGCAGATCGAAGGCCCTCAACTCCCGCGGCGAGAACAGAACCGAAAGGGATTGACCAACCGATTTTGCACCCATGTGCGGCAAATTCCGCATGCTATAAATCACAAATACGAGGACAACGCTTATCAAGGCATAATAGAGCCTGAATGATCCAGCCTGTGACAGGCCCACATTCGAAAAAATTTCGAGCAAGCCCCCTCCAAGGAATGATCCCAGCGAGCCGCCAATGCCATACGCAAGATTGTAAATGACCGCCAGGTCGAGCATTTTTTCCTTTGGCACAAGGCCGAAGTAGTACACCTGCCCCGCATTTTCCTCTCCCGCGAAGCCGAAGGACGAAAGAAAATGCACCACCGACAGGAAAAGACCAATTATAGCAGGCGCTCCCATCAGCGCTCCCGAACCCGGAATGAGCGCAATGGGCAGGAAAGAAATGAGCCCAATCATGCTGTAGATGATAAAGAGCGGTTTCGAGCCGAGCCTGTCGACGACGAGCCGCGTGATAAGGCCCATCGCAATCGAGCCAAGCCCCGCGACAATCGAGTAAACCATGATGGCATCATCGCCCTGGGCAAACACTTCCTTTGCATACACCGGAAGAAATGCTCTTCCCATGCCGGAGAGAAACGACAGCAGCATGAACGTAAAAATAAACGCGCGGAATTCAGGCTTGAGAAGCGCTTCTCTGGTGACATTCCACAGGGATTGTTCATTGTTGCTTGAAAAGGACTCGGGCTCCGGCACCTTGAACAAAAAGACGCAGCCAAGAAGGCCGCTAAGAATGCCAATGCCGATCGCTATGGCGTACGTCCAGAGCGATGCCTGCTGTCCCAGCAAAAAGGCGAGCACAATATTTGCAAAAATAGCTGCGACCGAGTTTACTACTGAAACATTGACCAGGTAGCGCCCCTGATCGCTGCGCGGCTTGTCGCCGCCTCCGGATGATAAAAGGCCAAGGACCGGATTGTTGCCGATCATGGCCACGCCCCTGGAAATATGGAAGCCCGCCGTTCCGATAATGAGCAGAAGTATCGCAAGCCCCATGTTGCCTTTTGAGGCGAGGACCGGCGCGAACAAAATGGGCAGCAGCATAATGTAGCGGATCACCCAGCCCCAGCCGAAAATCTTTATAATCGATGTGCGCCGGACGAGGCGTTTGCCCAGGGGCAACATGAAAAACGTGATGTACACAAGCGCATTCAGCAAGCCTATGATGCTGTTCTGCGCTCCCATCCGCAGCGCAAACAGAGTAATGATCGAGCCTGATACAAATACAAACGAAAATGAGTTGAAAAGGTTGAAAATATTGAATGTGCTGCGCGCTTTCGACAGCTTTTGCGATGAAAGTGGAACAGACATAGGCAAAATATACTCTATTGAGCGCTGCTGCGCCACATGGAAGCTAAGGAATCATGTGGCATTCGCGGTACGTCTTACACAAGGTTGAGAGCACTACTAAGCTACTCAATTTCATCGGCGAGAGGCGGGCGGCGGACCAGAACCTTCGTCTTCCATTTGCCCGTTCGGTAATACCAAGTTGTGAACACAAATCCGACAAACCACCCTGCGGGTATCGACCACCAGATGCCATCGCTTCCCATGCCGAATACCTTCGTAAAGAGCAAGGCGCATGGAATTCTCACAATCCAGAGCGCCAGAAGAGAGCTGATCATCGGAATGAAAACATCGCCTGCGCCTCGCATGACGCCGTTGTTGATAAACATCGTCCCGAAAATGATATAGAAAAAACCCACAATCAAGAGATAGCGCGCGCCGATATCGATAACAGCGCCGTCGGTGGTGAAAATGCCGATAAGCCAATGCCCTGCGAGCGTAACCAACAAGGTGATACTGAGCGAAATGACGATATTCATGATGATTGCGGCACGATGGCCTTTCTTGACGCGTTCTGTCTTGTCTGCGCCCATATTCTGGCCGGTAAAGGTCATAAGCGCCTGGCTCAGGTTCATGGCAGGCATGGATGCGAATGAATCGATGCGGGCTGCTGCGGTATAGGCCGCCATTGTCGCAGGCCCGAATTCGTTGACGATCCGGGTGAGCATCATCATGCCAAGCGAAACGAGCGTCTGCTGAATGCCGGTGGGCAGACCGATCTTTATCATGCTGCCGAATATTTCTTTATTCCATGAGAGCTTTTTAAGCTCGACTTTCATATGGGATTCTGTGCGGTTGAAGATGACCATCGCGGTAATAAAAGAGAACGCCTGCGAAATGAGCGTAGCCCAGGCTGCCCCCGCGACTCCCCAATGAAAGACAATGACAAAAACGAGGTCGAGCACAACATTCATGAGTGAAGCGGCGACGAGGAGATAGAGCGGGGTCTTGCTGTCGCCGACGCCTCGCAGCATTGCCGAGACGCCATTGTAGCCGAAGGTGATCAGCATGCCGCCAAGAATGATGCTCATATACGAACGCGCTTCGCTATAAATCTCGGCCGGCACGGCCAGAATATTCAAGATGAAAGGGACAGACAAAAACCCGAGCACGGACATGAAAATGCCTGCGCCAAAAAGAAATATGTAGCTTGTACTGATGGTGCTGGCAAGCCTCTCGCGGTCTCTGGCTCCGAAAAATTGGCTGATCAGCACCGAAGAGCCCATTGTAATGCCCATAATGAGCGCGACGAGGAGAAAAATGACCGGGAATGCGACGCCGACTGCCGCAAGGGCGTTCGTCCCGACAAAGCGGCCGACCACAAAGCTGTCGACCATATTGTAGAACTGCTGGAATACATTGCCGAGCAGCATGGGCAAGGCAAAAGTGATAAGTGTGGTCGCCTCGTCGCCTTTGGTGAGGTCTTTCATGGGCGGCTCCGGGGGATATCCAAGCGGCTGGCGGGCTGGGCGTGTTCGGTGGGCTGAGTGCCTTGGGCGCGCAGGCCATCTTCTGCGCGCCGCGCGTTGTCAGCACGCGCACCATCTTCCGCGCGCTTTGCCTCGTCCCAGAATGCGTCCATTTGTGTCATGTGCTCCGGCGCCATGGCAAGGTGGCTGGCTTTCATGCGGGCTTCGACATGGCGGAAGCGGCGCGAAAATTTCTCGTTCGAGCGGTGCAGGGCGATCGTCGGGTCGACGCCATAGAGCCGCGCTGCATTGATGACCGTAAAAAGAAGGTCGCCGAATTCCTCTTCGAGTGCGTCCGGGTTTGCGATTGGCGCACCTGCATCAAAACTCGCCTCCCTGCCGGCCGGCTCCGCGCCTGCGCTGTCAGCGCCTGCCGACTCCGCGTTGTCTGCCGCCGTCTTCAGCTCTTCCATCTCTTCTGCAAGCTTGAGCCATATATCTTCGCGCTTTTGCCAGTCGAAACCGGCCTTGGCTGCTTTTTTCTGAATTTTGTAGGCTTTTTCGAGAGGGGGGAGGTGGCGGTGCACTTCATCCAGGAGGGAGTCTTTTTTGCGGCGGCCTTCGATGCGCTCTTTGATGTCGTTCCATTGTTCGACCACTTGCTCGGGGCTGTCTACTGTGGAATCGCCAAATACATGCGGATGGCGTCGAATCAGTTTGCGCGCAGCTTCACGAAGTGCTTCGGCGACATAATAGCGGCCTTCCTGCTGGCTCATGTAGCCAACCATGGTGGCAAGGAGGTAGAGGTCACCATTTTCTTCTTTGATATGTGCGCTGTCGTTTTCAGTGATTGCTTCGGCGAGCTCATATGCTTCTTCGATGATATTGCCGCGGATGCTCGTTGGCGTCTGGGCGAGATCCCAGGGGCAGCCATCGGGTGCACGCAAGCGCGCAACGATTGTGAAAAACAGCTTGAATGCGGCGGCAGCCTGTTCGGCCTCGGGCAGAATCTGTTCGGACATTTGTCCTGCGAGCGTCTCCAAAGGAATGGTGTCGATTTCCATATCGTCCTCAAAGTTTGCAATTCAATAGTGTAATTTAGTCAATAATATCAAAATCTGCAAACTTTGACAGCAGCTCGGCTTTGTCGGTGACACTGAATTTGTGGTAGATGTGGGCAAATGTGTTGCGGACTGTGGATTCGCTCACATGATGATGAGCGGCTATTTCCTTGAAAGCAGCACCATGAAGGCATTCCTTGAGGTAATCAGTTTCCCTGTCGGTGAGATTCAATTCCTTGTAGTGTATCGTTTGACGGGGCCTTGCGATGCGTATCTGCCACTTGCCTTTGAAAACCGGCAGCAAATACAGGAAAAACAGGAAAATAAAAATGATGGGCATGGCGATCTCGACAAAAAATACACGGAGGGCAGTGCCGACGAGGGCAATGCTGAGCGCGTAATATGCGAAGCACAAAAAGATTTTCGCGAGGCCGCCTGTTTTGAAATAATCGATGCGATACAGCTCTATGATGGCGATGATGAATGCGCACATGCTGTACATCGATGTGATGTGATCCGAAAGATGAAGGGGAAGAAAAACCAAGAGGAGCACAGGCTCGAGCCAGACAAGCTCAGCAATAATCGACGCGAGGAGAAACCCAATTGCAAATAGACCGATGAGAAAGAGCATTTCCGGTGGATATCGGGGGATCGCAGCGGTATCCGGCAGCAAAATAACGATGATGCTATACAGCACGAGGAAAAGGCTTGCGACCGAAAAGAAGAAAAAGCCAGATTTCTGCAAGAGGTTCATAGTTGATGCGTCAATGGGGGGTGCATGTTTGTTTTCTTTTCGCATGGCGGCTGCTGTATGTTCGATGCTTTGTGAATAAGCCTGCTCCATACGATAACCCCAAAGAAAAATCGGTTTTTAGACGACTGTCTATGAATATAGACAGTCGTCGCATGCTATTATACGACAACGGCCTGGCAATCGGGAAGAGAAAAAAGAGCGTTTTTTCTGGCTTCTTGCATGTCGGAACCAAAAATATTCACAAAAAAGTAATCGCCCCGGGCTTAGCTCGGGGCGATTCAATTATGTTCGAACTGTTCTTATGCGCATTTTATGCGCGCGATCCTTATTTTTGAGTCAGCCGAGCGATAAGCCGCATGAGGAGCAGTCCAGCTGCAATGCCTATGAGATCTGCGCCAAAATCTTTCAGGTCGAAGTGGCGCGTTTTTGTCGCGAGCTGGCTGACTTCGGTCAAAAATGAAAAAGCGCCAATAATGGCAAAACTCAACAAGAAAGGCGGGCTGACCTTTGTCCACCTTCGGTGCTCTGCGCAAAAAACAGCTGTCACGACACCAAACAGAAATCCGTGGACAATCTTATCAAGCTCGAGCATACCCCGAGGAGTTTTTGGAAAGATCTGCGAAGGCAGAAGGAGCAGCAAGGCGACTAGAAAACCGCATGCGACTGTCCATTTATAAATTTTCAATATACTCATGACTTGCCGACACTGTAAAAGAAAAGCGCGCCAAGCGTCAATCATAGAGGGGGTCTGACCCCTTTTCTTAAATTTTTAAGAAAAGGGGTCAGACCCCCTCTTTAAAAAAGGCCGCCCTATCCAGGCGGCCTTTTGAGGTGGCCGGCGCACCGGCCACCGGATGTCGTACTGAAGCGCGCCCTCAGAACGGCCTGTCAGCGATATAGCGATATTCTTTGTACCGCCGCTCGATCAAGCTGCGCTGCTTTTCGAGCAGCATCTTTGCGCGCTCGGGGTTCGCCTGCACGAGGCTCTTGAACCGCACTTCGGCGTACATGTACTGCTCGAGCTTGGAGTAGTCCGGTTCTTTCGAATCGAGCTGGAAGGGGTTCTTGCCCTCAGCCTTGAGGCGCGGATCGTAGCGATAGAGTGGCCACACGCCGCTCTGGACTGCGATTTTCTGCTGGTCCATGCCCTTCATCATGTCGATGCCGTGGTTGATGCAGTGCGAGTAGGCGATGACAATAGACGGGCCATTATAGCTTTCGGCTTCGCGGATGGCCTTGATGGTCTGGTTCATGTTGGCGCCGAGGGCGATCTGCGCGACATAGACATAGCCATAGCTCATGGCGATCATGCCGAGGTCTTTCTTGAAGATGTCCTTGCCGCTTGTCGCAAAGCGGGCGATGGCGCCGATCGGGGTTGCCTTGGAAGCCTGACCGCCGGTGTTGGAATAGACTTCGGTGTCGAGCACAAGGAGGTTCACGTTCTTGCCGGATGCGATGACGTGGTCGAGGCCCCCAAAACCGATGTCGTATGCCCATCCGTCCCCGCCGACAATCCACACAGATCGGCGGATCAGCGCATCGGCGACATTGTCGAGCTCTTTCGCCCAATCTTCTTTTTTGCTGGCTAAAGCTTTGCGGAGCTCGGCCACATTGGCGCGCTGAGCTTCGATCTGCTCTTCATTTTCCTGGGCATTGGCAAGGATGCGGTCGATGAGATCCGCCGGGACGCCATTTGTCTTGGCGGTGTCCAGAAGCTCGCGGGCATATTCAGCCTGCTTGTCGGCGGTGAGGCGCATGCCATAGCCAAATTCAGCCGCATCTTCGAAGAGGCTGTTCGACCAAGCCGGGCCGCGTCCATCAGCGCGCTTAGTGTAGGGCGTGGTGGGCAGATTGCCGCCATAGATCGAAGAGCAGCCGGTCGCATTCGCCATGACGGCGCGGTCGCCGAAAAGCTGGCTCACGAGCTTGACATAAGGAGTCTCGCCGCAGCCTGCGCATGCGCCGGAGAACTCGAAGAGCGGGCGCTTCATTGCAATGCCCTTGGGGATTGAAAGATTGAGGAACTTGTTGTCGGTTTCGGGAATCGAGAGGAAGAAGTCCCAGTTGGCTTTCTCGGTTTCGCGCAGCTCCATCTGCGGGCCGAAGTTGATAGCTTTTCTGCCAGGGTTGGCCTTGTCGATCGCAGGGCAGATATTGATGCATGCGCCGCAACTGGTGCAGTCTTCCGGCGCAATCTGGACGGTCACTTTGAGGCCTGCGAGCTCCTTGCCTTTGCCATCGGCGCTCTTGAAGGTTGCCGGGGCGTTGGCGAGCAGCGCGGGATCGTAGGCTTTCATGCGGATAACTGCGTGCGGGCAGACCATGGTGCAGTTGCCGCACTGGATACAGATCGAAGGTTCCCACACAGGAATTTTCTCGGCGATGTTACGCTTTTCGTATTGGGTAGTACCGGTTGGGAAGGTGCCATCGAGAGGAATTTTGGAAACAGGCACTTTTTCGCCGCGCTGGGCAATGATTTCGCCAAGTGTTTCACGGACAAACTCGGGCGCGCTTGGGGGAACGGGCGGCAGCATATGCTTGGTGCTCGTTGCTTTGCCAACTTTTACTTCGTGAGTCGCACCCAAGGCCATGTCGATAGCGTCGAGGTTTTTCTGGACGATGTCGGCACCTTTGCGCATATAGGTTTTCTTGGTGTATTTCTTGATGAGCTCGACAGCCTGAGCTTCGGGCAGAACGCCGGAAATCTTGAAGAAGGCGGTCTGCATGATTGTGTTGATGCGGCTGCCCATTCCGGACTTGTCTGCGATGCTCATAGCATCGATAACATAGAACCGCACCTTCTTGTCGATAATTTCTTTTTGTACTTCGACAGGCAGGTTGTCCCAGACTTCGTCAGCAGAATAGGGGCTGTTGAGCAGGAAGGTGCCACCTTCCTTGAGGTTGGCAAGCATGTCGATCTTCTCGAGGAAGCTGAACTTGTGGCAAGCGAGGAAGTCGGCCTTGGTGACAAGGTAGGGTTTCTTGATGTGCTTGGGGCCGAAGCGCAAGTGGCTGATGGTGTAGGTGCCGGCTTTCTTGGAGTCGTAGACGAAGTAGCCCTGGGCTGAGTTGTCGGTCTCGTCGCCGATGATCTTGATGGAGTTCTTGTTTGCGCCGACGGTGCCGTCCGAGCCGAGTCCGTAGAAAAGGCACTCTACCACGCCTTCGCTTGGCAGGTGGAAGGATTCGTCATAAGGCAGGCTTGTAAAGCTCACATCGTCAACAATGCCGACCGTAAAGTGGTTCTTGGGCTGTTCGGCTTTGAGGTTGTCGAACACACTTTTCACCATAGCGGGGGTGAACTCGTAGGAGCCGAGGCCATAGCGGCCGCCGACAACCATTGGCCAGCTCTTGAAGGGGCCGGTGCCTTTGCCCATCGCTTCGCCAATTGCAGTGCGCACATCTTCGTACAGAGGCTCGCCGATGGCGCCGGGCTCTTTGGTCCTGTCGAGAACAGCGATCGATTTGACTGTCGCCGGAATTGCCTTGATGAAATGCTCTACTGAGAAGGGGCGGTAGAGATGCACTTTTACCACGCCGACTTTTTCTCCTTGCTTGGTGAGATATTCGGCTGTCTCTTCGGCAGTGTCCGCGCCGGAACCCATAATGATGATGACACGCTCGGCATCGGGCGCGCCTGCATAGTCGAAGAGGTTATAGGTGCGGCCAGTGAGCTTGGCGAGCTGCGCCATGGTTTCTTCGACGATGGCCGGAGTGGCTTCGTAGAGCTTGTTCGTGGCTTCACGGCCCTGGAAGTAGACATCGGGGTTTTGGCTTGTGCCGCGAATTTCAGGATGCTCGGGATTGAGGCCGCGGGCTCTGTGCTCGCGGACTTTGTCTTCGGGGATCATTGCCCGGATGACGTCGTATGAAAGCTCTTCGATTTTGGAGACTTCGTGCGAAGTGCGAAAACCATCGAAGAAATGCAGGAAGGGAACGCGCGCCTTAAGGGTCGCTGCGTGCGCAACAAGCGCCATGTCCATGACTTCCTGGACATTGTTGGAAGCAAGGAGAGCCCAGCCAGTCTGGCGGGTTGCCATTACGTCCTGATGATCGCCGAAAATCGATAGCGCATGCGCGGCGATGGCGCGCGCGGCGATGTGGAAAACAGTCGGAGTAGCTTCGCCTGCGATTTTGTACATATTGGGGATCATAAGGAGGAGTCCCTGGGAGGCGGTGAAGGTTGTGGAGAGTGCGCCAGTGGTGAGCGCGCCATGCACTGCTCCCGCAGCACCGGCTTCTGACTGCATTTCGACTACCTGAGGTACGGAACCCCAGATATTCTTTCTTGCCATCGATGAGAACTCATCGGCAAGTTCTCCCATGGGTGAAGAAGGCGTAATGGGATAGATCGCGATAACGTCGGAACATGCGTGCGCGACATGAGCCGCGGCGGCATTACCGTCGATCATTACCATGTTCTTGGAATTAGTCATTGTGGCATTCCTCTGGGAAATTGGATATAGAGAGGGGTCTGAAACTTAGACCCAAATAATTTTACAACTCTTTTGCAGATATTTCAATAGCAGATGCCAGAAAAGGGGGCGCTGTGCATTTTTATGCTTGACCTTTTCAGGCATGCGCGCTCATGATTGAGGTATGAAATTGCTGGTACTTGCGGCGGGAATCGGCTCGCGCTTTGGTGGAATAAAGCAGCTTGCGCCGGTGGGCCCGAATGGTGAAACGCTTCTGGAATATTCATTGTTTGACGCACTGCGAGCGGGATTTTCGGAGATTGTGTTCCTTGTGCGGCCGGAAATCGAAGAGGATTTCCGCACAATTGTGCTGAGCCGCTTGCCGGCTTCGGTGCAATGGCAGCTTGCGTATCAGACATCGACGAGCTTGCTGGATGAAAAATCCATCGAGCGGGCTCGGGAGAACGGAAGGATAAAGCCTTGGGGGACAGGGCATGCTCTTCTGTGTGCTCGGGCACAGCTTGAGCAGAGCGGGCCCTTTGCGGTGATAAATGCAGATGATTTTTATGGGCCGCGGGCATTTGCCGGCGTGCAGGCCAATCTCGCAGCAAATCCGCAGGAGTTCTGCTTTGCAGGATACAGGCTCGATGATGTTGTGCCGCAAGAAGGCGTGGTTTCGCGGGCCATCTGCACTATCGATGCAGACGGCCTTCTGACTGGAATTGTCGAGCATAAAAGGGTCTGGCGGCGAGGCCAGGAGTTCATATCGGAAATCGACGGGAAGCAATATGTCCTCGATCCGCAGACTGTTGTCTCCATGAACCTCTGGGGGCTCAGCGAGGCTATATTTGCCTGGGCGGAGCGCATGTGGCGTGATTTTCTGAGCGAGCCAGCCAATTATGGGTCGAAAGAATTCTTTTTGCCTGATATTGTGAATGCCATGGTCGCCCATGGAGCGGTGCGCGTGCGAATGATCCCCGCAAGCATGCGAAGTTTCGGCCTTACGAATCCGGGCGATCTTGAAGAGACGCGCGAGCGCATTGCCCGGATGATTGCCAAAGGGGACTATCCGGCACCGCTATGGAGGGGAAAATGAGCGACTTTCCTCGGCTCTGGAATATTGAAGAGAGCGAATTTGCGGATCTCTTCGCGCAATTGGAGGCACCATGGGAGGCTCTCCACAGGCTCGACGGGTATCTTGCTTCGCTCTTGCGGAAGGCTGGCATTTCCGGGCAGGCGGTTCTGTCGCCGGTTCCGGAAGGAGTGCACATCGAAGGGCTCGTTTACATCGCAGAAAGCTGCGTGATTGAGTCGGGAGCGTTTATCCGCGGCCCGGCATGGATTGGCGCTGGATGCGAAATCCGGAGCGGCTGCTACATCCGCGGCGGCGTGATTGCGGGAAGCGGCGCGGTGCTAGGCCATGCAAGCGAGTTCAAGCATTGCATCCTACTGTCGCACGCGCAGGCGTCGCACTTCAATTATGTGGGCGACTCTGTCTTGGGAATTCATGCGCATATCGGTGCCGGAGTGATTCTTTCGAATTACCGCCTCGATGGAAAGCCCGTACCGGTGCGCGCCATGGGAGCAGGCGAGCGTATCGAAACGGGGCTTGCGAAATTTGGAGCGCTGATAGGGGACTATTGCGAAATTGGCTGCAATACTGTGCTCAATCCTGGCACAATCTTGGGAGCACAGAGCGTGGTGCTTCCGCTCTCGAACATACGCGGTACATGGCCGGCGGGTTCGCGGCTTCCGGGCTGATTGCTTTCTGGCTGAGCAAGCGCTGCTGTTGAGCGTGGCAAGCGCAAAGCGTGGCACAAGGTTGGAAGCACTACCTTAGGAGAACATCGCTAGCAACGCGGAACAGCTTCTCCAACGTCTCTTGTGTTGCTTCCGAATGAAATTCCGGTTTCCACTCCAGATATGCAAGCGTATCCGAAACGGAAAAACATGAGGCAATGCGTGCGTCCCTGTGCGCGGCTACCGCGAAGAGCGCCGCGGCTTCCATTTCGACCACCAGGGCTCCCTTTTTTCGAAAATACTCAACCTCGACAGGTGTTTCGCGATAGATCGCATCGGTTGTCCATGTCGCTCCACGGGCAAAGGGCAAGCCGGCGGCGGAAAGCTCGTCCGCAAGTTTTTCGGTGAGCGCTCTGTCAGGAAAGACATCCGAATCGTCGGGCAGATAATGATATGAAGTGCCTTCGTCGCGGATTGCGCTGTCGCAGAGGACAATCGATCCCGGCGGCAGATCTTCTCGAAGGGAGCCGGCCATGCCCATCGAGACAAAATCCCGCACGCCCCATGCAATGAGCTCTTCGAGCATGACAGCTGCCGCAGGGGCGCCAACGCCGAAACCTGCCGCTATGGCGAGCTGGCGCCGGGTTTGTGGTATATTTCGTGGCCCATCAAGGTAATAAATAAACTGGCCAAAGTACCCCTGCGCGCGCTCGACTGGATAGTGCTCGACCACATGATCAAAGAGGCTTTTCTGATAACTCAGGATGACTGCATCGGGAGCCGGACGGTGCGAAAGCGGCTTGCCGATTCGCTCAAGATAGGCCAGAAAATCTGTTGGATTGAAAAGCGGTTTTGAAGAAAATTTGCCTGCAAAATGGGGAATACTCATTATATTGTTATGGTATCATAGGCGAGCGGAATTGTCCCGCTACGCATGGACAAAATTCGCAAGTGCTGTTTACAATGAGGCGGGAGTCATTCATGCATGGAACACACCGAATCGTATCGAAGACACAATTATCGGAAGAGGTATTCCGAATCGAAGTGGAAGCGCCTCTTGTCGCCCGCGAGCGGAAGGCCGGGCAATTCGTTATCGTTATGTATGATGAAGAATATTCAGAGCGAATTCCACTTACCATTGCCGATGCGGATCCTGTCCGCGGCACAGTAACTCTTATTTTTCAGACTGTCGGTGCGAGCACGCACAAGCTTGCGTTGAAAAATCCTGGTGATGAAATTGTGCTTCTCGGCCCCTTAGGGAACCCCACGCATATCGAGCACTTTGGCTGGGCAGTCTGTGTCGGGGGCGGCATCGGGCTTGCGCCCTTGTATCCTATTGCAAAAGCGCTCAAGGAAGCGGGCAACAGAGTCACCGTAATATCCGGCGCGCGCACCAAGGACCTGCTCATCATGCAGAAGGAGCTTGCAGCGATAGCTGATGAGCATATCGTCGTGACCGACGATGGCTCGTTCGGACGCAAAGCGCTTGTCACCGAGCCCCTGAAAGAACTCTGCATGCAATCTCCCCCACCGGACATTGTGGTGACAATCGGCCCGCCTATCATGATGAAATTCTGCGCGGAAACGACGCGCCCGTTTGGCGTAAAGACACTTGCTTCGCTCAACACTATCATGCTCGATGGAACGGGCATGTGCGGCGGCTGCCGTGTGGCGATCGGAGATCAGACGAAGTTCGTGTGCGTGGATGGCCCCGAATTCGATGCGCACCTTGTCGACTGGAATGGCATGATGATGCGGCTTGGCACCTACAAGGAAATCGAAAAAGAAGCGCACGATCGCTGCCACCTCGAAATGCAGATTGCAAAGCTCGAGGCGCATGCTGCCGACAAGGAGCCCGCAAAATGAGCCACAAGGAAGACTTCACCATGGACAATGCAGAATTGGAACTTGCAAAACTCCGCGCCGCTCCCATAACGCCAAAAATCAGGCTCCAGATTCCTCCGCAGGACATGCCAGCCCAGGACCCGGCTGTGCGGCGCAGCAATATGGAAGAGGTTGCCCTCGGCTACACACCAGCCCAAGCCATGCTCGAAGCCGAGCGCTGTCTGCAGTGCAAGAATGCTCCCTGTATTTCAGGCTGCCCCGTGCGCATCGATATCCCGGGCTTTATCGGAAAAATTAAGGAAGGCGATTTTTTGGGCGCCTCTAAGATTATAAAGAGAACAAATCTTTTGCCTTCGATTTGCGGCCGCGTCTGTCCGCAGGAAACGCAGTGCCAGGCTCCCTGTACAGTTGGGAAAGCGCTCGGCGGCGTTGAAAAAGCGGTGCAGATTGGTAGGCTCGAACGGTTCGTTGCCGATTACGAGCGTGCCCAGGGTGCAATGGAAATGCCGCACGTTGCGCCTCCTACCGGCCGGAAAGTCGCGATTGTCGGTGCAGGCCCCGCAGGTCTCACCTGCGCGGTCGATGTACGGCGCGAAGGCCACGAAGTCACTATTTTTGAAGCCTTCCACAAGCCGGGCGGTGTCATGGTCTACGGCATCCCAGAATTCAGGCTTCCGAAAGTGCTTGTGCAGTCGGAGGCCGAAGTGCTCGAATGCATGGGTGTGGATTTCGAACTCAATTTTCTTGTTGGCAGGACAAGGCCATTGCGCGCGCTCATGAGCGAAGATGGGTACGACGCGGTTTTTATCGGTACTGGCGCTGGACTGCCGAAATTCATGAATATTCCGGGCGAGAACTATGTTGGCGTTTTCAGTGCAAACGAATATCTGACCCGAGCGAATCTTCTCAAAGCCTATATGCGCGGCGTGGCAGGAACGCCGATCTATCCGTCCCGCCGTGTCGCGGTGCTCGGGGGCGGGAATGTGGCAATGGACTCGGCTCGCATGGCCCTCAGGCTCGGGGCTGAAGAAGTGCGTGTGCTCTATCGCCGCACCCGCGAGGAAATGCCAGCCCGGGCCGAAGAAGTTGCGCATGCCATGGAAGAAGGCATTATTTTCGATTTTCTGAAGAGCCCGACACGCGTGCTCGGCGATGACCGTGGCAGGGTAGCAGCCCTCGAAGTGCTCTCCTATGAGCTGGGCGAACCCGATGAATCAGGCCGCCGCCGCCCCATGCCCATTCGCGGCAGCGAGCAGATCATTCCTTTCGATACTGTTATTGTAGCAATCGGCAATGAATCCAATCCGCTCATATCGCACACGACGCCCGAACTCCAGGTAGACAAGCATGGGCATATCCTCGTCGATGAAAAACAGAAAACAGGCATCGAGCGCGTCTATGCGGGTGGCGATATTGTATTGGGAGCAGCGACAGTCATTCTCGCAATGGGTGAGGGCAGACGGGCAGCGCAGGCTATAAACGAGATTTTGCAGTAAAAACACAAGGAGGCTGGCAGGGTGTCACGGGGCAGGCTGATTCCCCTTCGGTTTTTTTCTCTTTTTTTAATAGTGAGCAGTATTGTGGGGGGAGTCGGGCAATTGTGGGCAGAAGATACCTACAACGCCGCGCTTTCCTTGTTCTGGGAAGGGCGCCGCCTCGAGATGGCCGAGACCCGACAGGCCGAGAGCCAGCAAGCATTCCAGCGCTCGCTTGCCATGACCGAGCGCCTTCTTGCGACCGACGCTGCCAACCCCGATTTGCAGACACTCAAGACATGGAACCTTTTCCGCCTCCGCCGATATGTCGACACTGTCGTATATGCCCAGTCGGTGCTCAATTCCCGCCAGGACTACCGCATACTCGAAACCATGGCAGAAGCGCTCTATTTTCTTGGCAAGAATGATGAAGCGCTTTCCGCATTCAGCCGGTATTTCACGCTTTCGCCGGAAAACGACGACCGCCGTTCGAGCGCCTATTATTATGTGGGCGAAATTTATTTCAGGATAAAGAAATACGAGCATGCAGACATTGCATTTTCCACTGCGGTTGCGCTCGAAAAAAATATGTACTACTGGTGGTATCGGCTCGGCATTGTAAAAGAAGTATTGGGGCAGTACCGCCGAGCATACGAAGCGTTCAACACATCGCTCTCGCTCAAATCGAATTTCAAACCCGCTCTCGATGCAAAGGAGCGGGTAAAGGCTAAATCGTCGCTATGACCAAAAATATATCTGAAAATAGGGTCTGCAGCGCAGACCTTGCCGCCTTTGTTGCCAGAAATGCAGAAGTCTATGACAGCATTGCGCGCGATATCTGGGAGCATCCCGAGGTTTCGCATGAAGAAGCGCGTTCTTCTGCTGTGTATCGTGAGCGTCTTGCAGCCCGCGGCTTCCGTGTGCAGGAATTTCCGGAAATGCCATATTCGTTCTGCGCCGAATGGGGGGAGAGCGGGCCAGTTATTGCATTCATGGGTGAATACGATGCGCTGCCAGGCATGTCCCAGGCTTGCGCAACCGAGCGGCAGCCTGTGGTAGCAGGCGCGCCAGGGCATGCGTGCGGGCATAACCTCCTTGGAATGGGGTCTCTGGTCGCTGCGGAAGGGCTGGCATTTTTGCTTGCTCAGACAGGAATGCGCGCACGTGTGCGGTTCTATGGCTGCCCAGCAGAGGAATCGCTCGGGCGCATTCCGCTGGTTAAAGCCGGCCGCTTCAATGATGTCGATGCTGCAATGACTTGGCATCCTGCTGATGTCAATACGCCGCATCGCTATCGGACAAGCGCGAATCTCTCTTTTGTTGTTTCTTTCCAAGGCAAAGCGAGCCACGCGGGCATGGCGCCTTATGCGGGCCGCTCAGCTCTCGATGCTGTCCAGTTATTCAATCTTTCGATTGAATTCATGCGCGAGCATGTGCCGCCAGGGACGCTTTTTCACTATGTCATAAGCGATGGCGGGGCAAAGCCCAATATTGTGCCTGAACACGCGTCGGTGCACCTGTATGTGAGGGCTCCTGATGCGCAGAGCGTGCACGAGGTGATGAAACGCGTCCGAAAAGCCATCCACGGCGCTGAACTCATGACCGAAACAAAAGCAAGCATCGAAATCAAAGCGGGCAAATGCGATTTTATTCCCAATACGCCGATTCAGGATACGATTCTTGAAGCGATGACAGCCATTCCACTGCCCGAGCCGACGCCCGAAGAAATCGAATTTGCCCGCGAACTCCAGAAAAAGGTTGCACCTGCTGATAGGCAGGCGACACTTGCGCCCATCGGGGCGCCTTTGAGCCTCCTGAAGCAGCCTTTGCACCTCGAAGTCGGGGATTTTGGCGAAGGCAAGCGCATCGGTGGCTCACTCGATACGGGCGATGTCTCGTATGTTGTGCCCACGGGGCAGATGAATGCGGCGACGTGGCCGCTTGGGGTGGGGGCGCACACCTGGCAGTCCTGTGCGGCATCGGGAAGCACATGGGCGATGAAAGCAGCGCGCTATGCAGGGGCTAGCCTTGCCTATGCGGGTTTTTTGCTAGTGAGCAAGCCCGAGCGCTTGGCGCGGGCTAAGGATGAGCACCGGAGCGTGCCGACGTATCGGTCGACGATGGATTATTAAGTGCCTGCCGTGTGGTGCGGGTGCATGGGTGCAGGCTGAAGCGCGCGGATTGTCGCGGCGGATTGCCGCGCATGATACAAAAGCCGCTCCTTGAGTTCGCGCTCGTCGGCAAACTGCAGCTTTCCATCCCTGAGAACAAACCTGCCGTCCACAAGCACATCGCGCACATTATGCGCCTGCAGCGCATACACCGCAGTCGCATACCAGTCGTGCACCGGCAGCACATTGAAGTCATCGAGCGCCACAACCTGGATATCCGCGCGCTTGCCTTCCTCCAGCGAGCCGATATCTGCGGAAAGGCCAAGCACATGCGCGCCTCCCATGGTTGCTGCATAGAGCGCTGTCCTGGCCGGCACAATGTCGCGCCTGTGCTCGCGCACTTTCTGCAGTTTTGGGTACATCGAAGTGATTGTCTGCATGTCCATGGTGTTGCCGGAAAGAGGCCCGTCAGTACCAAGCCCAACAGATACCCCAGCTTCGCTTAGCCTCCATGCCGGGCAAATCGGCCGGCCGGATTTTGCATTGGAGACAGGGCAGTGCGCAACCGAAATGCCGCGCTTCGCGGCAAGCGCAATATCCTCTTCATCGAGGTAGAGCATGTGGACCGCGATGAGCCTCGGCGACAATATGCCTGTCGTGTCGAGATAGCGCAGTACCGAGCCGTGCGTCGCCGAAAAGCGTGCATGTTCAGAATCCATCTCCGCTACGTGCATCATGACAGGGATATCGAGCTTTTCCGCGAGGGCGGCGATTTCCGCCAAGTGGGACGCGTCGACCGTGTAGGGTGCGTGCGGCGCAAGGCACGGCCGAATGCGCGGATGTCCCTTCCAGTCTTTGGCAAGGCGCTCCGCGCGCTCGATGCCGCCGTATGGCCTGTCTGCATCAGGGGCGGGAAAATCGACAACCGTCTCGCCTGCGAGCGCGCGCACTCCTGCGGCATCTGCCGCACGCGCCACTTCCTCTTCGAAATAGTACATGTCTGCAAAACACGTCGTTCCTGAACGCACCATCTCGACGATCGTGAACATCGCTGCATCGTATACAAGTTTCGACCTGACCATTGCTTTTTCGAGCGGAAAAATGAACCGCGTAAGCCTGTCGGGCGCATCTTCCATCGCGCCGCGGAACGGGCTCATGGAAATGTGGGTATGCGCATTGACATAGCCAGGCATGATGAGGGTTCCGCTCACATCCAAAGTTTCGCGCGCGGGCCACTGTTCGGCTTCGGCGAGAGGACCTACAGCCACAATGCGGCCGTCCTTGATCGCCACGAAGCCGGGGTCGAATATGCGCCACTTGGCATCGAGCGTAAGGACGGCGCCCCCACGAATGCAGAGGTCAGGCAAGAGGACAGGCCGCCTGTCGAGCGGATTTTCAGGCTGCATCGGCTTTTTCCTTTTGCATCGGCGTGCCTGCGAAGAGCTTGCGCTTGCGCTCAGCTTCCCTTCTGTCGCGCACAAACGTCACAACCACAAAGCCAAGAATGGTCACTGCGTAGGGCAGCGCCTGGATGAGCTCAGGCATAAGCCCAATATTCTGCAAATACGTCGCCATGGCGTCCGTAAGGCCAAAGAGCATCGCCGCAAAGATCGAGCCCACTGCTGTGCCGCCCGCCACCACCTGCGCTGCATTGGCGACATAGCCTCGCCCGGCCGCAATTCCCGACGTGAAATTCGATGTATAGCCCATCGACAGAAAACATCCCGCAAATCCGGCGAGGATGCCCGATATGATGAGCGTAAAAAATTTGATGCGCACCGGATCGATTCCCGCCGCGCGCGCTGCTTCCACATTCTCCCCGGTCGCGCGGATTCGCCGTCCGATCGTGAAACGCCGTAGAATAAGGTCGATCACCACCACCGAAACCGCCGCGATATACACCACGATATTCTGCCCGGACACTACTTTTCCAATCCACGGGATGTCCTTTACGACAGGAATTGAAAGAGAAGGCAGCACCTTGCTGGCGAGTGACGATGAAATCCCTTTGTCGCCGGTAAGCGAAAACAGCACGAACACCGTTCCGCCTGTGGCCACGAGATTGAGCGCCACGCCGCTGAGCACCGGATTTGCATCGAGTTTGAGCGCAAACAATCCAAGCACAAGCGCCACAAGCACCGAAGCCCCTATTCCAGCTAAAAGCCCGATCCACACATTCTGCGTCGCTGCGCTCACAATGACTCCCGTCAACGCAGCCCAGAGCATCGATCCTTCGAGCGCCATATTCATAATGCCCGCCTGTGCTGTGATCACCGCACCCAGGGTCACAAGCAGAATCGGCGCCGTCGAGCGCAGCACAATGAACCAGTAATTCGCGGAAGTGACCACACCGACAATGAAGTGGATCATTTGCTTTCCCCTTGGCTATTCTTGAGCAACTGCTTCCTGAGCTGGCGCTCCCGGAAATAGTTCACAATGCGGTCAGAGGCAAGAATGAGAATGATAAGCCCCTGCAAAAGCGTGATGAACTCGAACGCCACATCGCCGCGGCGCGACATAAAGTCAGCTCCCACGCGCAGATACGCAAAAAAGAGCGCTGAAAGCGGCACAAATTTCGGGTTCCTTCGTGCGAGCATCGCGACAATCACTCCGTCCCAGGCGTACGATGGATTCATCTGCCAGATGAACGCCCGGTACAGACCTGACATCTCCACCGCGCCGCCGACGCCTCCCAGAAAGCCCGAAATGAAATGCGCATACAGAATGACGCTGGTCACAGGAATCCCCGCATACATGGCAAAGCGCGGATTTGCGCCAGTCAGCCTGATTTCATAGCCCCACCGCGTGCGGTACAGGAAAATCGAGACAAGCACGACAAATCCAGCGGCAATCAGAAACCCCACATGAAGCTGTGTATTCGCCACAAGGCGCGGCAAGAGAAATGTTTTCTTGAAAGGAAGCGAAGAGAGAATCGTCTGGCTCCGGTCCCGCAAGTAATACAGAATGACAAAGCTGCCAAGGAAATAGAATACATAGTTCAGCATGAGCGAGGAAACAAGTTCATTTGCCCGCCACCGTATCTTGAGAATTGCGGGCAAAAGCCCGATAAGCCCCCCGACAATTCCTGCCGCGATCATCGCAACCGTTGGATGGACCCCTGATGGCAGCGAAATGAGGGTTCCAAGTGCTGTCGCAACGACTGCGCCGGTATAGAAGCTCGCATCGACAATGAGGCTCATGTAGCGCAACTGGTACACAATGCACAGCGCCAGCCCCGTAAAGGTGATTGGCACCATGACAATAAGAAGGTAGTAGAAATTGTACGAGCGCAAAAATGGCGCGAGCAGGAAGTTGCGCACAGACTGCACAGGGTTTTTGCTCACGATAAAAATGAGCACAATCCCGGCCAGCAGCGAAAAAAGCCCGGCAAACAGAGTAACCAGCGCCGGCGCAAGCGATTCTCTGTCGGTAAAAAAGCGTTTTATGCTATTCATGGAGTACCTTCCTGAGTTCTTCATCGCTTTGGCGCTTGATGCCCAGCATGTAAAGGCCGAGCTCTTTGTCGGTGACCATTGCGGCATCGGGGAAATAGGCGACAATTTCGCCCTCATGCATGACAATGAGCGAGTCTGACAGTGCCATCACTTCCTGCAAATCCGACGAAACAAGCAGAATGGCCTTTCCGGCGCTGCGCATTTCCATGATTTTTGTGTGAATATATTCGATCGCGCCGATATCGACGCCGCGCGTTGGCTCGGAAATAACAAGAATCGAAGCATTTGCCGTGAATTCGCGTGCGACGACTACTTTCTGCATATTGCCTCCGGAAAGGCTCGCGACAGGCTGATTTGCTGAATTACATCGGATATCGTATTCGTGCACGAGCCTGCCGGCATAGGCGGCCATTTCGCGACTGCGGAGAAAGCCGGCCCTTGTGGAAAATTGCCTGTTGCGGTAGCGGTCGGCAAGGAGGTTTTGTTCGATGCTGGCTGGTAAGGCGGTGCCAACCGTCATTCTGTCTTCGGCGATATGCGCAATGCCGCAGCGCCGAACAAAGCCAGCCGAGCGATTGGTAACCTCGGTCGAATAGGCGAACACTTTGCCCGAAAGCGCCTTTTCGTTGCCGGTGATAATTTCGACCAGCTCCGTCTGGCCATTTCCGTCGACGCCGACAACGCCGAGTATTTCATTGCGCCGCAAAGTGAACGAAACATGCTTGAGCTTCGGAATTGCGAAATCATCGACATAGGAGAGCTCGCGCACCCTGAGCGCTGGTTCTCCTGGCGCCATTGGTGGACGCGCGATTTCAAAACGAACCTCGCGCCCGACCATTTCGTTGGAGATTTGGTGTACATCTACATCAGCGACATTATGCGTGGCGATCATTCTGCCATCGCGCATGACGGTGACGCGGTCGCAAAGGTTGAAAATTTCCTTGAGCTTGTGGCTGATGAAGATAATGGTCTTGCCCTGTTGTTTCAGCGTTTTGAGCTCGACAAAGAGTTCTTCGGTTTCTTGCGGAGTTAGCACGGCAGTCGGCTCGTCGAGGATGAGAATGCGCGCGCCGCGATAGAGAGCCTTCAGTATTTCGAGTTTCTGGCGCATCGAGACCGAAAGGTCGGCAACGCGCGCCTTTGCAAAAACAGGAAGGTTGTAGTGTTTTGACAGCTCTTCGGTTATGCTGACAGCGGCCGCAAGATCGAAGGTTCGGGTACGTTTTCGCTTTGGCTCCTTGCCAAGCACGAGGTTTTCGGCCGCGGTAAGAGATGGCACGAGCATGAAATGCTGATGTACCATGCCGATGCCGGCCTTGATTGCATCGAATTCGGAAGCAAGTGAAACAGGCTTTTCATCGATGAGAATACTGCCTTGGGACGGCTGCTCCTCGCCATACAGCATTTTCATGAGAGTCGTCTTGCCGGCGCCGTTCTCGCCGACAAGACCATGGATTTCGCCTTCCATCACGGCAAAATCAACCGATTTATTGGCGAATGTGCCGTTGGGATAGATTTTTGAAAGCTTTTCTATCCGGACTATGTAGTTCACTGTTGGCTCCGGTGTGCGAATAAATCTAAGCCCAGCCGCCCGGAAGGGGGCAGCCAGGCATTCATATCACTGTGAAAAAGCCGTCGCAGGCAAATGGCTTATTTCGCTGCGTTGACAGAATCCCTCATTTTGTTGATCTCATCGGCAGTCATGGAGAAAGCGGACGGGATGCTCACTTTGCCCGCTTTTATGTCAGCCTGGAGTTTTTCGAGCTCTGTCTTGATCGAAGCAGGCATGGCCTTGTTGAAGGGCGCGTACGCGATGACGCCTTCCGCAGCGCCGACATAGACTTTTTTGCCACCAAGTTTTTCACCATTCATGAATTTTTCGAAGGCCTGGAAAAGGGTGAGATCGACGCGCTTCATGGTCGATGTGAGAATGAGGTCAGCCTTTTTGGGCTCATTGCCGAAAAGACTCGCCTGGTCAGTATCGACACCGATTGCATACTTTCCGGTTTCGACTGCGGCATCGAAGACACCGAGGCCTGCTCGCCCCGCTGCATGATACACGATATCGGCATTGTAGGACTTGTACTGCACGAGCGCCTGATCCTTGGCCTTGGCGGTGTCGGTAAACGAGTTTACATAGTTGTAGATGATCTTGATCGATGGATTCATCTTCTGGGCACCCGCGATGTACCCAACGAAGAAGTCATTGATACCGGTGATATCGCGGCCGCCCACAAACCCGATGACATTGTCTGCATTGATTTTCGGGTCGGCTGTGTACTTGGTCATGAGCCCTGCAAGTGCTCCTGCAAGGTAGCCGGCCTCGGAATTCTTGTATTGAATCGAATAGACATTCCCGATGTCCTCTTTGATCCAGCCGTCGTACATGACATAGAGAGTCTTGGGATAGCGCGCGGCGACTTCCTGGACCGCTGAGTTGAAATTGTTCGAGCAAAAGACGACGTCATAACCTTCTGCCCCCGCGTCTTCCAGGGCTGGAGCGAACTTGGCGACGTCGGTGCCGAGCTCGGTATACTTTACAGTTGCATTGGCGCCGTATTTTTGCTTGATCATATCAAGCGCTCCGCGCGCTGAATCATTGAATCCCTTATCTCCCAGAGAGCCTGAGATTAAAAGGAAAACATTTGCCTTTTTCTGGGTCTGTGCGGTGGCGGGGAAAAGAAAAATTGCTGCAATCAAGAGCAGAACTACCACTTTCAGTTTTTTCATATGCGCTCCTTTTCGAGGTCGATATGCAGAAATGTATATTTCTGCAGTAATGATTGTAAAAAGAACCACTAAATTGGCCTGCGGTCAAGGGGGAGTGTAGTGCTTCCAACCTTGTGCCGAATGAATTGCTTCAGCGCGGCGAAGTATATTGCATGGACCGAAAGCGCGGGGTATGGTGATGTCATGAATATTTCCGAACTGAAAACAGCTGTCGATGCAGAAATTCTTTCGCAAAGGGAAGAAACAATAAAACTGGCTTTCCGGCTCGCGTCGATTCCTGAGGCGGGATTCGAAGAATTCGAGACAATGAAGGAGCTTGAACGCCAGCTTGCTGCGTGTGGCGTGAAAGCTGAGGTAGGGCTGGCGCGCACTGGAATCCGTGCAACAATCGGTCCTGCTGGTGCTCCCAACCTTGTGCTGCTTGCGGATATGGATGCACTTCCAACGCGGGGCGCTCCGAACGACATTATGCACTCCTGCGGTCACCATGCGCAAATGACCATCATGCTGGCAGTTTTTTCCGCGCTGCATGCTCTGGGTATTCCAGAAAAATTAGGCTTTCGTCTTTCTTTAGTCGGCGCGCCAGCAGAGGAATATACGCATCTGGATGAGCGCAAGGTGCTGCGCGCAAAAGGCGAAATCCGCTATCTGAGCGGCAAGCAGGAGCTCATACGCCTCGGAGTCTTCGATGATGCGGCATGTGTCATCAAATATCATTCGATGGCCGACAGCCCGGAGCGCATGGCCACTGTCAATGGGACGCTGAATGGTTTTGTGGCTAAACAGGCGCTCTTTGTCGGCAAGGCGGCTCATTCGGGAGCAGCGCCCGACCAGGGCGTGAATGCGCTCAATGCCGCGGTGATTGCCCTTATGGCCATTCACAGCCAGCGCGAGACATTCCGCGACAGCGACCATATCCGCGTCCACCCCATACTGCAAGAAGGCGGCACAACCGTGAATACCGTGCCAGACCGGGCACGTATCGAAACCTACATCCGCGGCGCCAGCATCGAGGCGATCCAGAATGCCGCCCGCAAAGTCGATAGAGCCCTTGCTGCAGGAGCCATGGCGGTTGGCGCCTTTGTCACGGTGAGCACGACGCCGGGATATCAGCCCTTCCGTCCATCGGATGCACTCGGTGTTCTTCTGGCTGCGTCCGCTGCGCGTTTTTTGCCCGAGACAGCAATTGATTTGCATGATTATTCCTATGCTTCCGATGATATCGGCGATGTAGCATGTCTCGTGCCAGCATGTCAGCTTGGATTTTCCGGCTTTTCGGGAACGATTCACAGCGCTGACTTCAAGGCTTCTGATCCGGAGCGTGCGTATATTCTCCCTGGGCGCATTCTCGCGGACCTCGTGCTCGATCTTGGCGCCGATGGCGGCCGCAAAGCTCAGGAAATCCGGTCTGCATTCAAGCCAACTCTCGACAAAGCAGCATACCTCGCCTATCTTGATAGCTGTTTTGAAGAAAAAACCTATTCTTTCTAGGACTGACCATGTTTAAAGCAGTAATTTTTGACTTTGGCAATGTACTGTGCGGCATCGACAGAGAGAGTTTTGTCCGGAAGGCGGCTCAATATTCATCAAAGATGAGTGCCGATGAGCTTCTCCGGGCGCTGTGGGGCACCCAGCTCGAGTTCGAATTCGAGACGGGCCGCTTCGATTCCCATGAATATTTCAGACGGGTGCAGGAGATGGCTGGCCTCGGTCCATCTTATTCATATGAAGAATTCGTAGAGGATTACAAGCGCATCATCATTCCCAATCCCGACGGCGAAAAAGGCCTGGAAACGGCCGCGAAGCTCGGCATGCGCACTTTCGTGCTCTCGAATACTTCGTTCTTGCATGCGTCGGTGATTTTCGACAATGAAATTCTCGGCACATATCCCGAACTCTACATTCTGTCCTACAAGGTGGGCGCCATGAAGCCCGATCCTAGAATCTGGCTGAAGCTCCTCGAATATGCCAGACTCGATCCTGCGGATTGCCTCTATATCGATGACATCGAACAATACTGCCAGGCCGCCCGCTCTCTCGGCATGAGTGCGTTTTGTTACGATTTTCGCATACATAATCTCTCACAGGTGCTGAAAAATATGCTACAATAAATAGTGCAAACATATTCAAGAAGGCGAGCAGTTTCTGGGAGCCGGTCCGTGATGCGTGCAGGGTAATCCTGTTGTTTCTCGGGCTGGAATTCCTACGATCGCCGGAACAGGAGGTTCTATGAGAAAATTTGCAGTAGTGGCTCTGTGCCTGCTCATCGCGGTATCCGCGTGGGCAGCGGGCGGCAAAGTGGTCGTCTATACTGCGCATGAAGAGACGATCATCAATGCGCTCGTCCCGATGTTCGAAAAAGAAACGGGCATCAAGGTCGAGTATGTCAAAATGGGTTCGGGCGATGTAATCAAACGAGCCAAAGCGGAAGCGGCAAGGCCCCAGGCCGATGTCATCTGGAGTATCGGCGGCGAGCAGCTCGAGGCAGAAAACCAGATTCTTGCTCCCTATACTCCCAAGGAATGGGACAAAATCAACCCGGTATACAAAGTCGGCACCAACTGGCTGCCCTATACCGGCATCATGAACGTGTTCATCGTGAACACCAAAATGCTCACGCCGGACAAGTATCCTAAGAGCTGGACTGACCTCATGGATGCCCGCTTCAAAAAGAACATTTCCTCAGCGCGCGCCGACAAGTCGGGCTCTTCGTATATGCAGTTGTGCAATGTACTTTCGATCTATGGCGATAAGGGCTGGGATATCTACAAGGGCATCATGAAGAACATGGTGATCTCGGCATCCTCAGGCGCAGTTCCCAAATTCGTCAATGATGGCGAGCAGGCGGTCGGCATTACCCTCGAAGACAATGCGTTCAGGTATTTTGCCGGCGGCGGTCCAGTCGCGATTGTCTATCCGACCGATGGCACGGTAGCCGCTCCTGACGGCATTGCGCTTCTGAAAGGCGCTCCCAACCTCGAAAATGCGAAGATATTCATCGACTGGTGCCTGTCCAAACCAGTTCAGGAATATTTGGTCGATGCAATGGCACGCCGCCCTGTGCGCATTGACACCAAGGACCCCAAGGGTCTTGTCCCCCTCTCGCAGGTTAAGACCATCCCCTACGATTTCGGTTGGGCTGCCAAGAACAAAGACGCATTTGTAAAGAAGTTTGTCGATATCGCGATGGAGCTCGGGCTCTAGCACAAGGTTGGGAGCACTAGTCCCAGGATGCACAAAAGCCGCCGGCAACCAAAGCTGGCGGCCTTTTTTGATTCATTTCCGGAGGCATTGCTCTACCAGCTGCTGTTTTGTAGAATTTCAACATTCTTCTGTCGCGAGGGAACAGCATGGCTTCAATACAGATCATTGATCTCGAAAAGCACTTTGGAGAGGTGAAGGCTCTTTCCGGCATCAATCTTGAGATCGACAAAGGCGAATTTTTTACACTGCTCGGCCCGTCCGGCTGCGGGAAGACGACGCTTTTGCGCACGATCGCCGGTTTCTATCATCAGGATAAGGGCGATATCTACATCGATGGAGAGCTCATCAATAATGTGCCTGCGTATCAGCGCAATACCGGCATGGTATTCCAGAACTACGCAGTATTCCCGCACATGACCGTGTTCGACAATGTGGCGTACGGTCTGCGCGTGCGAAAATTGCCGAAAGACGAAATTTCACGTAAAGTTTCGGCTGCGCTCAAAAGCGTCCACCTCGAAGGCTACGAACAGCGCACCCCCGACAAGCTCTCCGGCGGTCAGCAGCAGCGCATCGGCCTCGCCCGCGCCATGGCAATCGAGCCGCGCGTCCTCCTTTTTGACGAGCCGCTCTCCAACCTCGACGCCAAGCTCCGTATCGAAATGCGCGAAGAAATCCGCGCCGTGCAGAAAGCTCTTGGTATTACATCAATCTATGTCACCCACGATCAGGAAGAAGCCCTCGTGATTTCCGACCGTATCGCGGTGATGAATCAGGGGGTTATTCAGCAGATAGGCAAGCCCTGGGAAATCTATACCAATCCTCAGAACATGTTCGTCGCCTATTTTGTCGGCAAAATCAACATGCTCACCATGCACCTCGAAGAAGGAGCCGAGGGAAACCTGCGTCGCGCGAGACTTGGCCGCCTTTCGCTTTTGATTCCTGCTGAAGGAACAAAAGACTTGCAGGAAGTTGTTGTCGCATTCCGCCCGGAGGATATGGTTGAAGCTGAAGCCGCGGGCCGAAAGAACGAAATCACAGGCCTTATGAAGACCGTGAGCTTCATGGGCTCGGTTGCCCGATTCGAGCTCGATGTGGAAGGTCAGCTCATCACCGTGGATCGGCACAGGCCACGGGAAGCGGATATGCCTCAGAAAGGGGCGCCGGTCGCGTTTGCAGTGCCAGTAGAATCCATTCTTCTTTTTGATCCGAAGTCAGGTCTGCGTATCGGCAAAGGAGCACAGCTTGATCCGAAGTCAGGTCTGCGTATCGGCAAAGGAGCACAGCAATGAGCCAGGCTGCAGAAACCAGGAGGGGGACAGCGACAGCTCCCGGAAACTCGGGCTTGCCGGCAGGCCGGTCCAGCCTACAGCATCCGGGCCGTCGCGCAGACTTCTGGACATTGGTCATTTTTGCTGGGTTTGCGATTGTTGTTGTGTTTCTTATTTATCCCTTGTTCGACATTTTCCGCTACAGTTTTCTGGACAAAACGACCAAAGCCTTTTCCATGTCGAACTGGAAAGAGTTTTTTTCCAAAATGTACTATTTGCGCGCATTCTGGCACTCGATAGTCATTGCGCTTCTGACAACTTTTTTCTCGATTGTGCTGGGGATTCCGCTCGCGTTTTTCACGACTCGGTACCGGATTCGCGGGACAAATCTCCTCACAACGCTCTCGGTGCTGGCTCTGCTCTCGCCGACCTTCATTGGTGCCTACTCGTGGATCACCATGCTGGGCAGAAATGGTTTTTTGAGGCTTATGTTCCAGTCGATCGGCATCAATCTGCCGCCAATCTACGGGCCGCTTGGCATCGTACTCGCCGATACGCTCCAGTATTATCCTTTTATATCGCTCATGACGGCGGGCGCGCTCATGACCATTGACCGGTCGCTCGAAGAAGCGTCAGAGAACCTCGGCGCGCGCTCGGTCCGGACATTTTTTGATATCACTTTGCCGATGATCATTCCCTCGGTCACCGGAGGCGCGCTCATTGTGTTCATGATGTCGCTGTCGAATTTCGGTACCCCTATGATTATTGGCGGTAATTATCTTGTTTTGCCGACGCTGGCTTATAACCTCTATACAAGCGAAATCAGCGAAACGCCGGGTATGGCCTCGACAGTGTCCATCATACTCATGCTCTGCGCTTCGGTGGTGATTGTGCTGCAGCAGTGGATGTCTTCGCGGCGCAAATACGCGAGCATGCTGGTGAATAGGCCGATCGTCAAGCAGCTCAAGGGCATAAAGTCCGTGGTGGCGCATTTTGTGTGCTATCTTATTGTGTTTTTGTCGACGCTGCCGCTCGCGGTCATCGTGTATTACAGCTTTAGAAAGACATCGGGGCCGGTTTTCAAGTCCGGTTTTGGCCTCGACAGCTACCGTCAGATTTTTTTCGATGTGCCAAAAACTGTTATGAACAGCTTTTTGTATTCGCTTATCGCGGTGCTGCTCATTGCGTCAGTGGGCACTTTGCTCGGATTTGTCATTGCACGGAAACGAAATGCGGCAGTCCGCGCGCTGGACCCGCTCCTCATGATTCCCTACATGGTGCCGGGGACAGTGCTGGGCATTGGATTCATTGTTGCATTCAACAGGCCGCCGATTATTCTGGCCGGAACCGCGACGATTATTATTCTGACTTACTTTATCCGGCGCTTGCCGTATTCGGTCCGCTCCGCGGCTTCGATTCTCAAACAGATAGATCCTGCGCTCGAGGAAGCGGGCATCAATCTCGGCTCGCCTCCGGGAAGAACCTTCCGAACGATTACGCTGCCGCTTATGCAGGGTGGAATTATTTCCGGTGCAATAATGAGTTGGGTTACATCGATGAATGAGCTGTCGGCATCGATTCTTCTGTACGTCGGCAAGACAATGACGATGCCAATAAAGATTTATCTGTCGGTGGCCGACGGGTATTTCGGAACCGCGAGCGCGATGTCGACAATCCTGCTCGTGGTGACGGGTGTGGCTATGTTCATTGTGAACAAGTACTTCAACAGGGGCAGCGAGACGTTTATCGCGGCGTAGGGCGCGGGGCAGCGTGCGAGCTGCAAAGTTGCTATCTTCGCCGGCGCAAGAGCCAAAACGACTTGCGCGCCATATTGTCCCGTCGCCCAAAATTTTCTATAGTGCAGGGACTATGTATCCCCGATTTGAATCAACATTTTCGCTGAGCGATGAAGAAGCCACCGCCTTGCAGCGATTGCAGGCAGATGGCGAATTCTTTTCCGTGCTTGACCATAGCATGAGCGTGTTTATTCTCCGCCATGGCCAGAGTGAGGGCAATGCACGGAATACCTATCAGGGGCGCCTCGATTTTCCGCTTTCCGCGCAGGGGGAAAAGCAAGCGAGGGCCGCTGGCGAGTGGCTTTCCCAATTCAAGCCGGAAATAATGCTTGCAAGCCCGATGCAGCGGGCGCGGCGGTCGGCAGAAATTGTTGGGGAGGCTGCAGGTATCTCGGCAATCGAGTTCGCGGACATGCTCATCGAGCTGGATACGGGTATTTTTTCAGGGGTAGATCCAGATACGGCGGCACGAAAGTACCCCGAAATATGGAATGAATTTCTCGCTAGAAGCTGGGATGCGGTTCCCTGTGCGGAATCTTCCTCGATGCTCTATGCGCGCGCCCTGTGCGTATGGCAGAAAATTCTCGAGCTAGGAAAGCAGGGCACCTCCCGCATTGTGTGTATGACACATGGAGGTCTGGTGCAGTGGCTTCTCAAGTCGACGATGGGCTTGCATAGCTGGCTGCCTTTGCTCCCGATGTCGAATTGCGGCATATCCGAATATGAAATAGAAATGGTTAAAAAAGGCAATCCAGCCTTTGTGCAATGGACAGCGATCAATTTCCATCCTCCCGCGGCGCCGGAAGGTCCGAAGCCCGTTTTCTGAGAATGTGCGCGCTGTCCGCAGCAAAAATCTGCCTTCGAAAATTTTTCAAATTCTGAATCATTTTTCTCGTTCTGTGCGTCTATGCAGTGAGGAGGTGCTGTATGCGCACAAGAACTGCAATTGCTGTCGCTGTGTGTTTGCTCTTGGGAGCAGCCATGCAGCCGTTCGCGCTCGAAAGTGGGTGCGAACCGTCTGACCCCGCGTTTTGGGCAGGCATTCATGGGATACCTCTCGACCAGGATGAATGTGCCGCAATCGTGGGAGGTGATGTGCGTATGTCGCTGAATCCGGATCGAACCAAACTCATCGTAAATGTAATCGACAACGAGTATGAGGCAAGGCTGGGTCGCATTCCTCCCAAGCAAGTGCTGGAACTGGATGTGCACAATCGGATTGTAAATACTACGAATGCGCCTTTTATGCCCGCAACCAGGGATGGCCGTGAGCTTGCGGCAGCAGTGTCAACGACAACCAAGCCGTCGCCTTTCCCGGAGGGCTACTGGACCATCACTGCGATTAAGCCGCGCGATGACAAGTATGGGCCATATTTTATTTCTACTAATGCAATTGGGAGAGTAGAAGTCTATGAGAACGACGGTGCGGGAGGCCAGATTCCGATCGGAATATTCAAGGACCTTGGCTATGCGCTTCATGCGAACACAAATCCATTCAATGTATCGAAATCATATGGCTGCCTTGTGCTGAGGCAGGATGATGTCGCGACGCTGGCGAGAATTCTAGAGGCGGATAAGCAGGAAAACCCGAAAGCTGTGCAGAAGATTCTTGTGCCGCCATCGCGAGCGCGCATGAGGGATTGATGAACTATGAAAAAAAAGAAAGAGATTCGTGAAATGGAATAGAAGGCCCCAAGGCCTGAAGAAAGTTAAAGAGGTCTGAGGAAGATTAAAAAACCGCTCCCTTTCTGCGCGAGGGGCTTTAGGCGGACAAGGGGGCGGGTTTTCTATGGCAATTTTTTATAGCTTGATGAAGAGTTTGATGAGAGTTTTATGAATCGATAAGGGAAAATATCATCTGCGCCTTTCAAGGGCCAGTGATATAATTTATATTGTAATCAAGGAGGCGTTGTATGAAAAAGAATTATTTCTTTTTCCTCTTTATGGCCGGCATTGTTGTGCTCTTCATGCTCGCATCC